>Ga0082335_1000299_pt1 | contig 130112 bp, 117 predicted proteins | sample Subgrocontami58m_FD_72375 | JGI IMG/M metagenome (GOLD analysis project Ga0082335, IMG submission 72375) | Subsurface groundwater microbial communities from S. Glens Falls, New York, USA - GMW37 contaminated, 5.8 m (SPADES assembly) (version 2) ... | reverse complement strand
CGCTCAAAACCGAAGAAGAGGCGGCCTCTTTCCTGCGTGATTTGCTCACAAAATCCGAAATTGAAGAGTGCGCGCGGCGCCTCACCGCCGCAGACATGCTCTCCCGCAAGGAATCGTATACGACGGTGGAAAAAGCCACTGGTTTGAGTTCCACCACCGTCGCCCGCGTCGCAAAATGGCTCTCAAACGGCAAGGGCGGCTACAAAACCATCATTGCGCGGCTCCATCATCACGACCCCACCCAAGCAAGGAGAGGGTTGCCGTAGCCATATTTCGATATAAGACTATATCGGGTCAGCCCCCTCCTTGGTTGGAGGGGGTTTTAGTTTGCCGTCCCTACAATGGCGAACACGCAGTCCTTTAGCAAATCAAAACGATATGAGAAAACAAGAACTACTCGACCACTTCACGAAGAACCTCAACCCGCGATTCCGCAACTGGGTAGGCGCGGAAATTGAGACTCATTTTCTCGACCACAAAAAGAATCCAATTTCCACCGGATGCTCTCAAAAAATATTTCAGGGAATGACCGAGAAGGGATGGGACGTGGCGATGAAAAAAGGGAACCTCATCACGGAGCTTAGAAAAGGGGGCACAAAACTCCTCTACGAACTCGGGCGGCAAAATATCGAACTTGCGACGGCCGCCTTTGATCCGGGCCGCCTGCGACAAGAGGTATTTCCTCTGCTTAAAGAGCTCTACGGTGTCGCCCAAACTGTTGGGGCACACCCATACTTCGGACCCATCATAGAAACCGAGGAAAATCTCCTTGTAGTTCCCGATGAACGTGATGCATCTTGGCTCACGCTTGATGGCAAAGATGCGCTCTTGCCCCTTGCACGTACCGCATCGGTACAGTTCACGATCGAAACGCGTGGACCAATACACGCCATTGAACTCCTCGCTGCTCTTGCAGAAAAAAGGAGTTCACTGCTCCGAGTAAATCCTCATCCGCAAGAAGCATTCTGGCGGAACTACATCGCGACCTCAAAAGCGGGATATCGCCCGGATAGATACGGGATAGTGATACCCGAATCCATTGAGCGTTATGTCGAGCTCCTTTCGAGTCACGACGTGGCAATGAACGGGAAACTTACCCCGTTCGCGGAAGCAGAACAGCCGATCGACCTTTTCTTGCGTTCGGTGTGGTGGATTTTCCGACTACGAAGATATTCGGATCGGCTCTGTATCGAGATACGGACTCTTGCACGAAGGGATGACGAGCAAATATTTAATGATTATTGTCGGATAATTCCCTTAATCATTGAATTCCCTTGAAACGCAGTTCCGGCTCTTGGAACTACACTAAGTTTGAGCGTTTATAACACCGGCCCCTGTGATTCCACAGGGGCCTCTTTTTCCAATTATAATCGGGAGGTAATGGTTTACGAGTTCATATAAATACGTATAGTAAAAATAATCATGTGCAGAATCCTCGCAATAACGGGTAAACAAAATAACGAGTTCATCGAAACCGCCCTCGCGCAGTTCGGCGGACTTGCGGAAACCGGTACCATCCCGCTCGGTAGCACGCCGGGGCACAAAGACGGCTGGGGCCTTGTCGGGTATCGAAACGGTGCCATAACAGCCTATGAAAGGGAGCCTGTATCGGCGGCGAGTAGTCCCCTATTCAAAACCATGCTCCAGCAAATTGCGAAAATGAACCCGGATATTACTATCGGGCACCTTCGCAAGGCATCACCGGGAATGGGGAGTAATCTCCTCCAAAACACTCACCCGTTCACTTTTCAGAACTACTCCTTTTGTCACAACGGCACCGTGCGTAATTTCGAGACAATCCCGCTCCAAAGCGACTCCTTAAAACTTCGCAAAGGGACTACGGACTCCGAGTGGTTGTTCCTTAAACTTATCGAGCTGCGGAACACGCAGTCCTCTCAAACCCCCATAGATGCAACGCTTAGTGAGCTTCTCAAGGAAGTACGGAAGCTCTCCTACACCGCATTCAATGTGATTTTCTCCGACGGCAAGAAGGTAGTAGCGCTTCGCGAGGTAAACGAAAAGGATTCTGCGGTCATTGACAATAATCTGTGCGACAATTACTACACTCTTTTTCTGGGGACCCCAAAAAATGGGGCTCCGCGCGTGATATGTTCGGAAAAGTTGCGACTTCCCAGCGTGCAGTGGGATACGATAAAGAATCACGAGCTGATCGTGCTCGATGCGGAGACACCTTCAACACTGCGCCGAGAGATCATCAAAGCCTGACCTTGCCACCTCTTATTCTAGTTTACTTTATCATACTAAAGTAAACTAGAAGAGAGCGGGAGAAAAGTTGTGAACCAAAAGAAAATTCCCCAGCGCATGGGGAATTTTCGTGCTATCTTTTTGCCCACGGTGGCGTCGTTCCCCTGCTGCGGAACTCCCTCAAAACCCTGCTCCTCCGCTGAAGCTTCGGCGGCACGCGGACGGTTTTGAGCTCGCTTCGCTTATTCCTACACGGGGAAGGACTCATTTCCCGCCCTTCCCCGACCCCCTATCCCCTCCTTGCCCTACGCGAAGGAGAATTCAATGCAATTACCAAATAAATTCCCACTTGGATTATATCTTACGATCGTAAGATATAATAACTTTCCAAAAGAGGACACAAATAAACCACTCCCGACTTTCAGTTAGGAGTTTTCTTCTCTTGGGGAAGGCAAAAGAAATCCCCGCGTGTACGCGGGAATTTGAACCTTATCTTTTCGCCCACTGCGACGCTTTGGTACACTGTGGACTTTAGGCATTCTTATTTCTTTCTTTTGAGTTTTGCCTCTGCCTTCTCTTTCCGGCGGACCTGCTTTTCTTCCCACTTCTTCTTTTTCTCCTCTTCTCGGGCTGCCATTTCTTCGGGAGGAACTACGCGCAGATAGTCCATGATTTTGTAACCTTTGAGGTGCTCCTTGGGATCCACAAACTTATACCACTCCTCCGAACGATGCCACGTCTGCCCATCTTTTATCTCACTTACTCCTCTAGATTCGGTTAATTTTTTGGGCGGCAAAAAATCCTTATTATCTTCCAAAAGAAACAGCTCAGCATGAACGCCTTTGCCGTAATAACTGATGGTACGCGCCTTTATGATGCCTTCCTTGACCCACTTTCGCAGCGTGGGACTTTTGATGTTGAATCTGCTTTCAAGGTCATACTTTGAATACCAGCTGTCTTTGTCTTTTGCGAGGGAGGCCGGTATTTCTCTGTCGTCGATCGCTTTCTGGCATACGAGGCACTTGATACCATATTCGTCATACCAGTTGTCGCCTTCGGGAGTGCTTTGGCCGCAAATGAAACAGGTATATCCCGCGCCCTCAAGGTGGAATCCTTTAGGATTCGCTTTGAGCTTCTCTTCACGGGCCTTCTCTTTTTTCTCCCATTCCTCGCTGAATTTCGCCAGCTGCTCCATACGCCATTTCTCCTCCTGAAACTTTTTACCTTCCTCTTCGGTCAAGCAGAAACGATCGCGGTCTGCCGCAAAGCTCTCGTCGAGTGGCTCCTCTTTTTTATGAGTCCACTTGAGCTCATCAGTCTTGGTGTATCCGCATTTTGAACAGCTGCATTTCGTAACCAGCTTTTCCTCGCTATTCGTTTCCTCTTGGTCAAGCTTGGTAACGCAGCGGGGGCAGAGATTTGGCTTCACGCGCCATTCCTCGCCATCCGAAAAGAATGCGCGGCGCGGCAAGCATTTATTCGGACAATCGTACATAAATAAAACACGATCCGGCTTATTAAGCTCTGACCAGAATTCTTTGAACGTCGACTTCAGTAGATTCCGACACGTGAGACAGCGAATGCCCTCCGGTGCCTCTGCGGATTCATACAACTCATCTCTTTCTTGATCGGCATCCATCCGCTCCTGGATCGTCTTTTCTTTATTGAGATACCGCTCGCCAGTCTCAAAGTGAAGATAGAACTCCGTCAAAGCCTTTTTCATACGATCCGCTTCCTCCTTGCTGAATTCTTTACCCTCAAGCGGCGGTAAGTCTCTCTTACCAAAACTTTCCTCTGTCCTGCGGCATTGCTCAACTGTGTGGCGGTCGTAAAGATCGATATAGTATTGCTTGGATTTGAGATGCTTTATGGCTGCATCTTATCATTCGCCGCGGTTGACCGCTACTACATTATCCTCTTTTTCACTTTCACTTCTTCGCGATCCTGGCGCGGGTGCTCCGTGCCCGCGAGAAACTCTTCGGGAGTCACGCGGTGATTCAGCACCCTGTTCAGCACTTTTTGGTGCACGTCTTTCGATCGCTCCTTATTGACCGCGGCGTAATACTGGAGCGTGGTGCGCGGACTCTTATGGCGGCACAAATCCCCCACCGCGGTGATGTCAGCCCCGCCCTGGATAAGCACCGTCGCGAATGTCTTCCGGAACAGGTGGTGCTTGATGTGTTTCTTGATCCCGAGATTCTGAAGATGGGTGCGGACGTAATTGCGCGACGTGACGGAGAGCAACCGCCCGCGGCCCGATACGAATACGAACGGCATAGCGTCTTTGCGGAAGTCGTAATACCGCTTCACCCATTCCAAGCTCCGATCCGTGAAATATACTTTTTCGCGGTCTTTCGTTTTGGCGTTCGTGATGATGGCTTCCCGATTCTCCCAGTCAATGTCCGACTTATTCAACCCCGTGGCTTCCGTAATCCGCATGCCCGTATCCAAGAGCACTTCGATGAGCGTCCTGGTGCGGAGTCCCGCGTGGGTGGTAATGTCGAGCGACTCCCGTATCTTTTCGAGCTCCTCCGGGAGCAAATACTCGTTCATTTTTTTGGGAATCTTAGGAAGTTCGACGTCCCGCCAGTCGAAGGGCAGAACAAATCCGGATCCCTTCACGAACTTCATGAGTTGCCGGAACGCGACAGCGGCCCTCTGCGAGCCGTACACGCCGTGTTCTTTCCCCGCCTGCTTGACTCTCGCCACGTCAACGATCCGTAGGGACTCGATCGCCCGGTCGCCGATAGCACTCGCGATTGGGCCCTCGAGGAATCGTCGGTGTTCGTTGACCGTCTTCGGATCCATGCCGTTGTGGGCCATGTAGATGAGGTACTCCCCAAAAATCGACTTTACTTTCGTTGATTTTTCCATGACTCAAGGAAGCCGCAAAAGGCTCGAATTATCCAGTCGAGATGTGCACATCCCCCACCCCCCCGGAAACCCCCATTTTCCCTTCGTTTTGGGTCGCAAGAGCCGACTCCCGATCACCTAATCGACCCATAATCTCCTGGTGGATTGTCTTGGGGGCGCGAGAAAGCCTGTTTTCCAGAAGCCGGTATTCGGTCCCGGTCCGGTATCCTTTCCTGCCATACACGTACCGCGTTTCAATAAGCCCGTCCGTTTTCAGTTTCTTGCGGGCACTCTTGCACACGCGGGCCGACAGACCATAGGACTTGAATCCGTTCCTGTTGATCCCTTCCGAAGCGGAGTCGACCAGAAAAAGCCAGCCGTCTTCGGATTGAAGCCTGTCCGATAGCATCCTTAATACCATATAGAAATATTTCTCCGGCACCGTGTACTTCCGGCCGAATAAATCCTCGAAGACACGCGGGACGGAGAAGGATAGACTTTTTGGAAGATTTTCCTGCATTTCCGAGTGTCGCAATTTTTCCCTCCCTATAGGGGGTGCGAAACTGCGACGTTCGTTTTGTCCTCCGGGAGAAGCGCGGGAGGCTCGACCAGTTTCCCCTTGATACGGTAATGGCGCTGGCGAATGTGGGGCGAGTCAGGCGGCAACTCTTCTTTCGGCACCAGCTCAATCTCTCCGACGGCTTCGGCTTCGCGGATTGCGGTGTCAATGGCTTTCTCGCCGTATCCTGCCGGTTTCAGGGCATCGTGGATCTGCTGACGGCTTTTCACGCCCTCATTCTTAAGGAAAGCGACTATCTCCACGTGTGCCTCTTCAGATTTTCTTTTCTTTTCATCGTGCTCCCCGACGTAGTCAAACCCAACGACCCTCGTTTCTTCCTTGTTCTTTTTAGGATTAAAGACGAGTTCTGTAAGAATCTTGACCTCAAACGGCTTCACGGCTTCCGCATTGCGCGATTTCGGCTGGCGGAACACCAGGACATCCTCGCCGTCTTTTTTCTCAAGGGCGAAATGATTTTCCACGGCCGCTTGTATTTCGGTTGAGCCGCGCAAGCTCACCGTCGGATTGCTCGGTTTGAAGTCCTCCTGCTTCCGATGATGATGGGTATAGAACACCGCAACCCCTTCTTTGGCTATTCTCCTGAGCCCGTCCGCGACTCGCGCCATCCCGCGAGAGTCGTTCTCGTCCTGGTCATGGATACGCCGGAGGCAATCGAGGATGACCAGCTTGAATTTCCCTTCCCGCACGATTTCAATGATTTCATCAACGTGTTTCTCGTTATCGCACTTGAAACGGACTTGGGAAAGGTATGTAATCGGGTCTTGCCCGGTAATGCCAAGCGATTGGAAACGGCCTTGCAGGTGATTTGGGAAATCTTCCTCATCGATGACGAGCACCGGTGACTGCTTACTCGGGAACTTGCCGAAGACCGGCAAGCCCCTCGCTACGCACATGGCGATATGGATAGTGACGAACGTCTTGCCATGGCCGGACATACCCGAGAGGGCAACAACCGACGGCAAAGGAATGAGGTTCTCAACCATCCATTCCTCCTCGGGAAACTCTTTTTTGAGGATGTCTCCGGCTTTGATGAGCTGCGATTTGAAAGATACGCGCTCCTGCCGCAACGAACCGCTCTGGATGTTTTCCGCAAGCACATTGCCTTTTCTCTTGCGCCACGCCGCGATCACTTCTTCAAATCCTGCTTTTCTGTGGCATATCACGCATTCGCCAGAGCCTGCTGGTTCCCAGATGATAAAGTTGGGATGCTTGCCGTAGGGAAGGTCATTATGGTCAGAAAACGGGCACTGAAAAGTAATCCTATCAGTGAGCAGGTCAAAGTGTACGCCCATCTCTCGCAATTTTTGTTTAAATTCTTCAGCGTTCATGGTTTTACTAAGGTTTTTATAACTAACATCCGCCTACCACGGGAGTGAAATAGGCGGATGTCAGCTCCCGTGACTATTAACTTTCTAACCTCGACTTCCTTATATGAAACAAAATCCTCTTGTGTTTGGTTAGGAATCAATGAGCCAGAGGAGACAAGAGGAATTTCTTCTCATGTGGTCAAAAGTTTTGTAATAAAAACGAGCCTCCTAGCGGAAGCCCTCTGAACCACGGCGAACCTCAATTTGCTCGTTCCTCCCAACTCCTCCAACTCAATCAAGCAGTTCAATCCACATTTTTGTTTCTTGTGCGTCAAAGCAAAACTTAATTTTCCCTTGCAGTTTCTTTTGGAGTTCTTTGTTGCAAGAGATCCGTATAATGTGCACCATCCTTGATCTCTTTTCGGGAATCCATTCCCTTAATAATGGATCACGGTCATCCTTGGATAATTTAATAGATCCGAAGACCTCTTCCACATTTTGAGGCACTCCAAATGGATCGCAAAGCCGCCGGAGCAGTCTAAATGGCCTCGTACCAATCCCACCAATCGGAATTTTCGCGCCATGTTTATTAAGCTGGAAATAGCCCTCGCCTTTCTCTTCAGAGGTAAGAGGCACGTTTTTACCGGAGTTCGTCCTGGGTTTCGCTGTGATGCTTGCTTGCATTTTAAGGATATGAAGTTTCGCCGTTGGATTATCCTTAGTCGCCCATAAGCCGACAAAGTTGCCAGCTTTGTCATACATTGCATTGCTTTCCAACCCTTTAATTCTCAATAGATTTTCCTTCTCAAGTGCTAGCAGGGTTTTTAACACATCCACGTGCTCGTCGCGAAAACTATTGAGAGGCATCACAATTTCATCTTCGCTACCCCTCAGCAGCTCATCAATGATGAGCTCTCTCTGTTTGCTGTACGGATAAGCCGATTCTTCAGAGCCAAGTTCTTTTTTGACCCACTCTTTCTTATCCTTGTCCGGTTCTTGTTCGTTGCGGGCTAGCAAATCGTTTAATCTTGTCTTATCCATCATATATGCGAATCCAAATGGGTTTTGGACGCGATCATTCATGAATTCTTCGACGGCGATATCTATTCTGCCTTTAAGTTTCAATTCGTCTTGCATATCCGTATCAAAAACGATGCCGCCTATCGCATCGATTTCTGACGGATTCTTATCCAATTTTTCAACCAAACCCCAATTAATGAATCCTCGCTCATCTTCTATGCCTTTGCTGGCATCATGTTCGGATCGCTCGGGATGAGTGTTTGCGGACAAGTAAAGAATCTTGTCCTCGATCATCAACTCAATTGGCCTACAGATGTATTCGAGAGAATCGTTGTTAAACGATAGTTCCTTCGCATGAAATCCCGCATCATCCCGTTGCTTATGTTCGAGTAAGATTTTTTTAAGTACGAAGAGTTCCAAATCCGTATTCGCATATGGCGTTGATATTCCGCCATCGTAGCTAAAACAATCATCTTTTTCTTCGTCTTCTGTTTCGGGATCTGTTTTAGAAAACCTTGCGCTATCCTGTTCGATCCACTTCACAAAATCAGAGACCCCATTGCGATACTCGTTAAATCGGTTGATATCTCTAACTTCGATAAGCGACCCGCGAAGATAGTGGAACCGCTCTTCGTCCATGGTTCGAGCCCCACCGCCATATCCGCAAATTCCTCGTCTCCATAAATCATCCAAGACGGATTCGCTTATATTCTTATGGGTTTTCTTGAGGACAAGGTTTACCGCTTGATTGTGTCCTCCCATCGGCGACAGCTGCCTGTGAATCGCGTCCAAAATGTTTTTTACTTCAAGCCACTTGTTCAGTTCTATCTTATGATCTTCCGAATGCTTGATTGCGCCTATCTTCGCCTTCTCCTCTTTGAAACAGACCGCATCATTACTCTTCAAATCGATAGGTCCCACTGGGTTTTCAAAGCCCCCACACACGGCATCAAACAGCTCCTGATTGATGGCTAGCTCAAAATTCGTCGCCCGTTCCCATGTAGCATCAGGTGGGTCGTAAACTTCAGAGGGATCGTCAATGTATTTCTTCTCGACCCTAAAGACACCCTCGCTTGCGAAAAATTTGATGTATTTCCTTACGTCGTCCACCGCTGGCGCGTCGGGATCGCGATTGGTCAACTTATCGATATCAACTTTCACGTTCTCTCCCGCAGGCGTTAAACCTTGCTCCTTTTTAATCGCCCGCAATACCCAACGCTTGTCGTAGTAATCTTGCACTCCCGTGGTCATGTTATATCGCTCTACCTAAAGTAGCTTGCCTTCGACTGCGATTTTTTTCACGAAGGCCAACTCGCAAATTTCGTCAATGGAGGCGTTGTTTTCTTTAAGGCTGTAAAAATGGTTCTCTCCCAAAAGAACATACGCCCAGTCACGTTCCATCCGCTCTTTGGTACCAAGCGCATTGATGCGGTTTATCCAATCAAGCGTTGCTAATTGCTTTTGTCTTACATTCTCATCTTTTAAATCCTTATCAGCCTTCGTTTCAATAATATAAAGTTTCTTTTCGGTTTTCACTACGAAATCCGGCGAGTAAGAAGACATAAGGCCGTCGGTGCGTATATAAAATAATGCCGCAAAGGAGTGGTAATATTCATTGACTTTCATAATACTTTCAACGTTGCCGTCCTGATCCGCATATTCCATAAAATCTTTTTCAAACCCTCCTTTATTTGAAGGGTATGGTAGCCGCTCGTAAATTGTTTTCGCGATGGGAAGGGAAAAGTTCTCCCTCATGCGCAACTCCGCGACCTCCGAAAAATATCTCCGCTCAACTTTCGCCTCCGTTGGCTTCACAGCCTGCTGCATTTCAAAAATCGCTTTGCCAATTTCCTTCACGATATGGTCCGTGATAAGGCCGTTTTTAAGAAGAAGGATTTTCCAGTTGTTATTTACAAACGGGTCGAATGGTTCCGCAAAAAGTCGGTTTCTGATAAATCGGTCAATTGTCGCTACAATCGCCACGTTGTTAATTTGCATCGCTGGAAATACTCTATTTCTCCTTTGGCTCACGCGGACCATCCTGTTTGTGACCACGTGAACGATCTTTTGAAGATACTCATTATAGCTCTGCGATTTGAATAAGCTCGCGTCAACGACATATTCGCCGAATCGAGTCTTGACGGTCATCTCCTCTGCAATAAATTTCTCACCGTCTTTAGTGAAGAACTTTTTTAAGCTTTCAAGGGGATAGGCGGTAAATACGTTGAGTTTTTCGAGGTGGATTTCAGTTTCAATAAGCTCTTCTTCGATATCCCGAATGATAGTAGGCCAAAACAAATCGTACTTTTGAAAATCGGGTTTCAGCCCCACTTTGACAATATCGCCGAGTACATCCTTCCCCTTGGCAGGGTCATGGTCAAGTTCGCCCAGCAAACCCTCTTTGAGCAGTTCGTCGTAAAATTGAATAAACGCCGGATGCTCTATAATTGTGAGTAAATCTATGTAGCTATTCGGTTCCCTTTTCTCAACAAAAAGCCGCCTGCGGTTTTCCGCCTTAGTTTCTTCAAACTCCGGCTCGCGCCACATAAGGCGCAAACCGCGGCCCATCGTCTGCTCAAGTAGGATGGGAGCCGATGAAGAACGCAGAGGCACAATGACGCATATGTTATTGACGTCAAACCCCTCCCGGAGCATCAAGACCGACACGATGACTTTCGGCTGCTCGTGCTTATCAACATTAAAAAGCCGCTGCTTGATCTCGAGCCATTCTTCCTCGGGAACTTCTCCTTTGCGGTTTGAGTCAACCCGCATCACGTCTTGATCGCCAAGCCCCTCACCCCTCAAGAACTCTTCCACAAACGGCGTTACCGACGTGTCCTCGGCCATGACGAGCATCTTCGGGTGCTTGTTGGAAACTCCTGCTTTGTCAGCGGTAAATTCGGTGAAGTGTTTCTCGAGTATGCGTAATTTTGTAAGTCCCGCGCGGAGCATTATCTTTTGTCCGTCCGACAACCCCACCGTCTTTCCGTTCTCCCGAATGGCATTGTATTCAAGTGGCAGGTCAATGAGCTCCTTGCGCTTATCTATGGCGATTGTTTTCACAAATCCCGCGCGGATGGCGGTTTTCAAATCAAAATCAACGATGATGTGGGGAAAATAATTTTTGATGCGGTTTTGTCCGCTGCCGCTCACGTCGTAAGGAGTTGCGGAAAAATCCACTTGAATGAACTTTGCTCTCTTGTTTTTCGCGATCCTATCCAAGCTCTTTTGCCACTCAACTTCTTTCACTTCGCCATACGACTTATTCTCGTGAATGTGATGCGCCTCGTCGTTAAAATTCACCAAGTCCGGCAAGCTGGTAAGGTAATCAATTTCTCGCCCGCTTAGATATTGTGTATCAAGCGAATCAAGCGCGTTGCCGCCGGATGTGCCTGGTCGCACGGGAAACATATCGTGGACAACACCACTCGGATCGTCCAATGGCGACCCTTGCCCCGGGATTTCCGCTTCGTCTTCCATGAATAAATGCCAATTCGCAATCGCGATGAGGCCATCGCCGGTTATCTTGCTTCCGATTTCCTGTTTTTTGGCGACGCTGTTTTGAATGAAACCGAAGACATCCTCGCGGTAGCTTGGCGGCACGAACACGTCCTGAAATTGATATATCTCGGAAGCGTTAAACTGCCGCTTCCCCTGATCATTTTCTTTGCCGAGATATGCGTCAAGGAGGCGTTCGTACACGATAAGCCCTGGCGCGATGAGCAAAAAGTTTTTCGAGTATCGGCCGCTTGGCATTTCTTCGTACTTTGCGTTGAGATACTGCCAAATAAGAAGCGCGTGCATTACCCATGTTTTCCCCGTGCCGGTTGCCATCTTGATCCCATATTTTGGGATTTCATATTTCGGTTTCCGAAATTCAGTCATATCAATTTCCGACAACAGCTCGAATTCTATATTCTCATAAATATCCTTGACGGCCTTCACGCCCAGAATTTCATGCAGGAAAATCGTATTCAAGATTGCTTGTTTCTGGCCGATGTGAAAGTTCGCATAACGCGTTTCCGTATGCGGCTCGGTAAACCAAAAAGTCAGGAGGTCGCGCGTAATTGGCGTTGCTTTGGCCATCATTTCACCGCTCGCCCACGACTCATTTACTTTGCTCGTCAGCGTGCGAGCAAGCTTTAGAGGCGTATCTCCGGTTCCTATGTTGAGCGGAGTGGGCATATTAAACTTTTTCGATCACGACGCTCTCAAATCCAAACACGTCAACTGCTTTCACGCATATAGTCCTCCTGTCTTTTTTCGGCACGACAAGCTCGGTTTTATAAACCACATGCAACGCGTCCCGGTCATTTTCCGTATTGCCTCGATAATCCTGCCATTTGCTGCGGAAGGTAATACCGTCATAATCCGGGTCAATGCTCCAGTATTCAATAAGCGCGAGCGGGTCCTTGGCAATGATTTCCGAAAGTTTTTTCTTGTCCTCTTCATCAAGCGGAATATTGTCTGGAGAAAGAAGCACATAGGTATCGAGAGCAACTCTAATTTGTTCTTGTCCATTTTGTCCTTCTCTTTTTTCGATCGGCTTGATAGTGAGATATTGTAAAGACGAGAAGCGCACCTTGCCGCTCTCAACCAACTTTTTGTAGCTCGCCTTCGTTTTGAGCTTATCCAGCAAGTCCGGCGGAATTACCAACACTTCCAACTTGTCATCGGCAAGGGCTTGAATCGCTTCGGTGATGTCATAAGTGAAATTCCAGCCAAGCACTATCACTTTCTGCCATCCGCCCATGAACGTATTGCGAAGTTCCTGTGCGCGCTTAAGTGTGGCGAGTCCCGTCATTCTGTTCGGCGAATCAACGAAGACAAGCGTCTTATTTTCTTTGATATACCCCAAATTTCTCTGATGTTGTTCCGTGTCAGTAAATGGTATCGCCCCGTAGAGCTGAAGCACTACGTGAGCCAAGTCGCCAACTCTCCGGTAAAGTTTTGAGCTTGAGTAAATCTCTTTTTGATAATCGCCGATTGCTTGGTATAAAAATGGCTTTGCGCCCTGGTCAATCAGACGTTTACGGGTGACAAGACATGCTGGCTTGCCGAGGTCGGACACAATCCATTTGCGACCAAGTTTTTCCGCGACCGCATTAGTTGTACCAGAGCCCACGAAGAAATCCGCCACAACGTCATCTTTATTTGAAGATGCCTCAATAATTCTCACTAAAAGCGCCTCTGGCTTTTGAGTTGTATATTCTAGCCGCTCACTATTTTCAGTACCAATGGGGTATATATCCTCCCAAACATCACGACAAATAGAGTTGTGATACCACATCTTTTTTTCTTCATCCCACAAATCCTCGACACCCTTAAAGTTATATTTCTTTTGTTGATACGATTTGTAGTATTGAGTATTAAATTTTACTCCTCTTGGGCTCTTGGCGTAGTAAAATATTGTATCGTGTTTACGAGCAAAAAAATCTTTAGACACTCCTCCGGTTCTATACCCCCAAATAATTTCATTAACAAGATTTTCTTTTCCAAAAATCTCGTCCATCAAAATTTTTACATAATGCCCAACGTGCCAATCAATGTGGACATAAATTGACCCCTTGTCGGATAAAAGTTCGCGCATAAGAGCAAGGCGCGGGTAGAGCATTTTCAAATATGACACTGTGCCGTCTTTCCATGTGTCGGCGTAGGCAAACTGCTCAATCACAGTCGGTTTCTGTTCCAAGTCCACGCCCGGAAGCGTTATCTTTGTCCGATAGTCGGCCTTGGAATCAAATGGCGGGTCAATGTAGATGAGGTCAATTTTGCCCCGCATAGACGGCAGTCCGCTTTCTTTATCCCCGGCCAAAAGCACTTGCATCGCAAGCAGATTATCACCGTAGATAAGGCGGTTGAGCCAGCCCATTTCAGTCGCTTCGGGCATCTGCCCCTTAAACAATCCGGCAGTATCTTTTGCAGGAAGCACCAGTTCGTCCGTTTGCAATCCCAGTTTATTAGTGCCCGAGAGCCGCTCAAGGATTTCTTCAACTTCGCGGCGCCCTTCTGCGACGATTTTCGGCAATTCCTCTATAAGCGACTTCTTCATATGTTCATGCTTTTCGCGTGGTCTAATCATGCGCCAAAAATCATTGATTTTCAACCAGCGCCACCGTTTTCCCCACCCCCTCAAGAAATTTTATCGCCCCAGCATTTCCATATCCGATTCGGCAATTTGCCTTATGCCATCAACTATTTGCTCGACAAGTTTCTTGTCAGGTGTCGGCTTTTTCACGAGGTAGCTTTCCATATCGCGTATGATGGGTCTGATGCGTTGTTTTATAGCCTTGTTCCCGCATACCATGCGGACAATACTATTATGTTCTTCAAATAGGTCGTCTATTGCTTCGTAATATGCCGCGATTTGTTTTTTCTGCCCCTCGTTGAAGATTGGCACGCCGTACAATTCCCGTTCTATCGCGTTGATCGCTTCCCGGTACGAATAAAAGAGCGCGGAGTTCTTTTCCATCATGGCGACGTATTTCCTTAGCGTGCTAAGTTGCCAGTCCCATTCTTTCTCGCAGACCGATCCTTCGCTGTTCCACAGCGTCTTTTCAAGAGAGCGGCGCAGGAGTAAGGAACACGCGAAGACGCGCAGCCGTTCCGCCTCGATGTCCTTGGGCCAGAACGCCTGCGCCCATTGGAACATGGAAAGCTTGAGCGTGTACTCCTCCCATACCTCTCTTTTATCGAATGCGGTAATCGCTTGAGTCTCCGATTCCGAAATCAAACGTTTTCCTCCCATATACTGCCTATGGAGGTCGGGCACGATCAGTTTGAGCCGTTCTCCAGCGGAAAGGGTCGGAGCCAGTCTGATGAGGTCGGGCGTTGGCATAATGTTATGGCTCCAAATTCATTTATTTTCTCAATCGCGCCTTCACGTCCGACTCGGCGTACGACCTTGCTTCGTCGATGAGTTCGATTATGGAGGCTTCGTTCGGTTTTGGCTCCTTCACGAGATAGCGATCCATGTCCTGCGCAATGAGCTTGAAGTGCCGCTTAATATCCTTGTTGGTGCACAGCTCACGAACGGTGTCGTTATGGCGCTCAACCATATCGCCTATGTGCTGAAAGAACTCACGGATGGTGCTTCCCGTATCTTCATTGAAAATCGGTATGCCGTAGAGCTCTTCCTGCAGGCGGGCCATAGCCTCGCGGTACGGGTAGAAACCGGCGAGTTTCTGCTGGAGCAAATCGACATACTTCCGCACGGTCGCGAGGTTGTCCATAAGGGCTTCCTTTCCCAGTGCTTCATCTTCATCCGTGATCATCCGCCACAAGGCCTCGTTCAGGAGCAGGATGCAGGTACAAGCACAGAACTTTTCCTTTTGGATATCCCGTAGCCAGAGTATGTGAGCCCATTTAAACATCCCAACGCGCAAGGCGTACTGCGCCCAGACCTCGTTTTTCTCAAAAGACGTGAGGGCTTTGATCTCGGTCTCGGACAGTAATCCCTTCTCCCCGTTCATCATCCGCAGGCAGTCCGGGACGACGATCTTGTATCTCTCCTCGACGGAGAGTGTGGGAGCCAGCTTAATAAGATCGGGTGTCGCCATGGTTATTTCTTCATCTTCGCCCTCCGCTCTTGGATGACGCTGTTCACAAGATCCATCTTCTTATCCAGCTCTCCCACCTCAATAGCCTTCAAGGCGAGGCCCGCCAAGCGTCCAACGTTGGCCGCCGCCTGGACGCTCATCGAACCGGAGCGGACGCTGTTAATCGTTGCTTCGATGAGCGTCATCACGTCGTCCACGCTTTTCACGGCATCTTTCGCGGGATCGTTCCCGTCGGCATCCTTCTTCCTGCTCTCCGTAGTCAGCAGGTCGTCGGGGAAGTTCTTGTTGAATAGCGCGAGGAGCACCCGCTCGTTGCCCGCGTATCCCTTCGACACAAAGAGGTCCTTCAGCGAATACTTTCCCGACTTCAGCTTCGCTTGGACTTCGTCCCGGCTCATGGGCGCTAGGAACATTTCGCGGAGCATCGCCGCATCAGCTCCTTCCTGATACGCCGACTTCCGGCCGCCGCCTTTGTTCCCCACCGCATTCTGATTTCCCTCGGGTGCTGCCATGGTTGTGTTTAGAGACTATTTACGTCGATTTTATCGCCCTTTCCGCTCGACTTCCCCTCTGACCCAGCAACCCCCTTCCCGACTCGTAATCTCCCCACGTGGCTCATTGTGGTCGCTTGGGTTCCCTCCTGATCCACGAGAATCGCCTTCAAACCCGTCAGTTTCTCCCATCTCGCTTTTGCTGTCTCCACGTACTGCTCATCGATTTCTATGCCGATACAACGCCTCTCTAGATGCTCACAGGCGATTAAGGTGCTGCCTGATCCGAGAAATGGATCGTACACCCATTCTCCGGTCTTCGTGCTGTTTGCGATAAGCTTCCGCAGGAGCTCCACGGGCTTCATGGTCGGATGGAGCTTCGCCTTCGTGGGCTTCGGGCAGAAGAGAACGCTCTTTGCCTTACCTCGTTCGAATTTGTGCGTTCCGTACCATCCGTACGCAATCAGTTCATGCTGTGGATTGTAATCCTTTCTGCCGAGAACAATGCTGTTCTTGACCCAAATGATGAGCTGGGAGTAATAGAGGCCAGCCGCTTTCATGCCTTCCCGTAAAGCGCAGATCATCCAGTCCGAGTTGAAGATGTAAAATGAGTTCTTTGCGGCAAGGCTTGGTTTTGCCGCTTCAATCCATTGTTTCGTGAAATCTCGATATTCCTCCTCGGATTGCATCTGGTCTCCTTTAATCTTCCTGTGGGTTGCGAAATGGCTCGATTCAGTGCCCCTCAGGCCCATCCAATCCTTGTTTTCGACGTACGCTACCCCGTACGGAGGATCAACGACCACGGCTCGAATTTCCCGATTCCCAATGATCTTCTTCACGGCTTCCGCATCCGTTGCATCTCCTTGAGCCAAAATATGATCGCCGAGACGGTATAGTTTCATCGCTTTATAAATTCCTCATACCTTCTTTTTATGACATCACAAAACACAGGATCGACTTCCATGAGATATGCCCGACGATTCAATTGCTCCGCCGCGATAAGCGTGCTGCCCGATCCACCAAAGAGGTCAAGCACGATGTCACCCGCCTTCGTACATCGCTTCATCGGCTTCTCACAAAGAGTGATGGGCTTCTGGGTCGGATGCTCGTACTCTTGAGCGTTGTCGCGCTTCACGAGCCAGACGTTGATCATCTCCGATATCTCGTCCACTACCTGATTGCCGGACTCCACGTTCTGGTTCAAAATCTCGTTCAAGTTTTTGAGCTCTTTTCTAAGAGAAGGGCTGCCGACTGTGCCGTAGACGCACGGCTCGTATACCTTGTTGAACGCGATCTGCGGTGTCATGTTGAAGTTGTTCTTTATCCAGAGACACGTCCTTCTATTCTGGATACCCCGCCCTTCGAAGAGCTCCTGCATCTTGCCTACGAAGTTTTCATCGCACCAGAAGAAGACATGGACATCCTTCGTCGCCACGCCGAGGGCGTTCTCAATTGAAGTGTCGATGAACTCTCGGTATGCCGGAGAACTCTTTTTGTCCTTGCTTGCCGTGAACGATCCTTTGTACTTCCCTTGCGTGCTGATACCCTTCGAATAATCGAGGCCGATATTGTATGGGGGATCAGAAAAGACGAACGAGGTCTTTTGCCCTCCCATGAGCTTTGCCACATCTTCCGCCTTCGTTGCATCGCCACACATTAAAACGTGATTGCCGAGTTTTATAATATCGCCTGGCTTCGTAGTGGGTACCGTGATCTCCGCGATAGCTTTCTCGAGGTTGAATCCATCCTCGCTTAAGCTCATTACGTCATCGAACATAAACGCAAGCTCCTCGTCGAATCCCGCGCCGATCAGTTCATTGATGTCGAATGAATTGGCGAGAATATCCCAGTCCCAGTCGCCTCGGTTCTGATTGCTTCTCAAAAGGTATTCCTTATACTCCTTATCCGTGAGCTTGCGACTCGGCACGCGCACGTCGATAGATTCATCACCTCTACCCAAGAGCTGGAGCGTCGCCACCCGCATATGCCCTGCCACAATCTTGTTATCCGTATTAATTGCGGGGATCTCCGCTAAGTCGAACTTCTCCAAGCTCTTGCGGAGTTCTTCTGTCTGCTTCTCGGTCATCCGCCTCGGATTCTCCGGATTCGGGATCAGGTCATTGACCTTTCTTTTTTCGTTGTGCCACGAGAGTTTTGCTTGCATGGAATTGCATGGGGCGATTGTTTCTTTCGCGCCTTTTGCTTGCCCTATGAACGCAAAAAGACACGTTTCCCGTGTCTCCCGTGACCAATATCCACTATCTACTCTCTATTATATATCTATCCGTTCTTACATTCAAGGATTATTCAGCTCCGCATAGCCGAGGAAGACTATCGCGGCCAATCCATGGAATTTCTTTACAAGCGAACCACGTAGTGATTAGATTATCGTTATGCAAACTTTGACGCCCGATTTTATGAAACAATACTCAATATCGGAGGTTGTTAACTCTTTCACTGATAGTGGTCAGAAGGTTGTCTATATAGTGAAGGATAATAAGGGCGTAATGCTCGCGATGAAAGCATTCCGGAACTGCACCGATAGGGACATACAGGAGATAGAAATCCTCAAGAGGCTTACCGCACTTCCAGGCATTTCTAAAATAGTGCGGGTAGAAACTTATGATAATGCCCCGTTACTTTTTGAAGAATATATTGATGGACCAGATCTGCACGATATTCAAGCTACGTACAAGGGCGACGAAAATAGGATTAAGCTCCTGATAAAGAATATGGCGCAGATTATGAAGCCGATATGGGAAGCCAAAATCATTCATCGCGATCTTAAACCGAAGAATATAAAAATCCTCAAAAAAGATGGCAACCCTATAATCTTGGACTTCGGCATCGCCAGAGATTTGTCGGCAGAATCAATCACGAAAACTGGCGATAAACAGCCGATGACATGGGACTATGCAAGCCCAGAGCAATATGCAGCGGATAAGGGCTCAATCAGTTATAGAACTGACTTCTTCGCTCTTGGTCTGATAGGTTATAATCTCTTCTATGAGAAGCATCCATTCGGTAGCTCGCAGACGGAGATAGAGCAGAAATTTCAAAGCAACAATAATACTCTATATTTAGAGGATAACGGACTAAAGAAATTTTTTGAGGGGACACTTGTCATCGACCCCTCTGGGCGTGTCCGCAATGTGGAATCTCTCATCGCTCTACTTTAAACAACCATGAAACTATTACATCAACTAGGACATAAATATAATTGGGCTCTCGATGCGTTTTTCCAAAATAAAATCGGAGATGGTTTTATCATCTCGGCCTATAGCATAAGCAAAGAGAAGATCGGAGAAAAATTAAGCGGGTATGATGCTGGCGCTTATCTACCCATCTCTCTTATCGACCTACAATTTTACGGGAGCAAGGAGTCTCAAGGTGGCAAACTTAATTCGTATGACTTCCATCCGATAAACTACACTGGAAAGCAGTCTACCGATGTTTCAACAGTCGACGCAGTGGTAGCAGGCGTTAAATATCAAGAGGAATTAAAGCTGAAAAATATTTTGGTTCCTAATATTTATATACATCCCGAAGATAAGGGCAAAAAATCGAGACTGATAGGCGAGATAAATAAAAAAATAAAGAACAGTAAGCTGGCGGGGACAGACTATTTTATGACGATTCCAATAAGCGGCTCTTCCATCAGGGATGATGAGGAAATAGAACAGTTACTCCAAGAGATGACCGACATGGATATAGCGTTTGACGGATACTACATTGCCTGCGAATCAAATTTGGAGACTAGGAAAAAAATCAGTGTCGATTTTAAATACTACCTCAACCTTAATAAAATCCTGATGACACTAAAAAAGCAGGGATTTAAGGTTCTTCTGGGATTCTCCAATGTGGATGCTCTAGTGTTTTCTACTATGAGCGATCTGGATTTCGTTTCTATCGGGACATATGAGAACCTTCGCAACTTCAATATAAAAAGATTCACGGCCAATGAAGGAGGAGGTCCGTCTGATGGCTGGTACTATTCCGAAAAGCTGCTCAATTTTGTGAGAGCCCGACAGCTCGAAGTCTTAAGAGAAAGGAATGTCCTAGATTTTATAAAAAATGAGGATAACATCTTCTCCGATATAATTCTAAAAGAAGGTTATGCTTGGAACACTCATAAACCGGATGTTCATAAGAATTACTTGCTCGCTATATCTAGGCAACTGAAGGCTATCGGAAATATTCCGCATGGGGAAGCTCGTATCGCACACACACTAAAATTAATCGATGGTGCGCGGGATTTATATAAAAGACTGGAAGAGAAAGGGGTCTTTCTTGACGATGAAAGCTCTAACTATCATCTTCCCACATGGCTCTCGGTTCTCAAGACTCCAAGCCTAGGAGTTCTGTCGAGAAAGTAGGTGCTCGTTAAGTGCAATTCTCATATTGCCGGATATTGGCGCTTTCGGCTTGGGTGAATATACGACCTCTATACCGTCTTCTTTTGATACTCCAGCAAGTCCAACATTGTATCCATGAAACAAATCTATATTTTTCTTTGGAATAGTGATGTTCTCCATCGGTAAGAAAACGAACGACTTATTTGCGAACCACTTATATCTATAGGCCTGCCGCAATGCACGCTTCCAATCCTTTAATTTTGCCTCAATGGCAACCGAATCGGTAAGTATATCGGCATACTTTTTATGCGAGACATAGCGCCCGCGTTGAAGGGTAACAAATCCTTCATCTATCAGGGAAGATAGCGAGGAAAGTATCTTTCTTTCGGGGGAACGGGTGATATAAACGATATCCTCAAAGGAAACCATCTCCTCCTTTTCTATAATACTCAATAGAGAAACATCGAAGTAGGCAAGAAAATTCTTTCTCTCTAAGGAGGCGTCGTCTTCGTAGCTGACAGCAACCAAATCTGCTATGCCATAACCGAGGTTCAATTCAGTAAATAATGAGAGTTTGCCGCCCTTGAGAAATGGGTTCGGTTCGGACTGGACGCAAGAAGTGATATAAGTCACAAGCTCTTGTTCAGATGCGAAAGTGTTATTCATTAAAAATTAAAATATAAGAAGAATCGTCGGGATTTCTACTCCGTATTTCCTGCGAAAGAGCATTGCTAATATCCGCCGACCTTTTGAAATTGAGGATCTCATGAAATCTTGCGAGATTCTCCTCTAAGATGGAATAAAAACCATCGGAGCACAGTAGAATCCTTTTACCTTTTATATCTAAAGAAAAATCACTAATCTGATTCCGCTCTAAGTTTACCATTCCAAGGTATTTAGTAACAATATTCCTATTGTGCAAAAGGTTGTCGTCATGAGAAAGCTGTTTCACATATTGAGAAGTGATTTCATAGATACGAGAATCGCCCAAGTTTGAAAAGGTGGCCACCACCTCTCCTTCTGGGATATAAATCGCGCTGTATGTGGTGAAAGGGCCAGAGATAGGAGATTCAACTATTCTCCGATGTACGTCGAACATCAAATCAGCGACGCTATAATGCTCCGATGTATTGAGCTTTTGATAATTCGTCTTTATAAACTCAACCGCGACATCAATTCCTTCGTTTGCATCTTCTGCAGAACTTATGCCATCAAAAAGTATCGCCAGTAAATTACCACTTTGTTCTATGACAAAAATCCTGTCTTTATTTTCCTCTCGCTCGGTTCCTTTAATGGAATCGCTTATATATTTTCGGACTTCCATATATCGTATTTTAGCACTTAATTACAGACGAACCTATGAATGAAAAAAGACACGCTCCCGTGTCTCCCGTGACCGCTTATTTACTTTCTACTCTTCATTATACACAATCTCGCTTTAATAACCAAGTGGATGTGCTAACCTTATACACGGAACAGTGAGAGTTGGTATTGTCTGGCTTCCAAGTCGGGCACAGGATTGTGCAATAAGTCCGTCATCCGCCCTTGTGCGGTGAATTCGCCAATCGTGGCGAAGGGTGCGGTTAAAAGCAATTCTGGCTTACGGGTCTACCAAGAGCCTTCAGTAGCGAGGGGAGTGAATTGGGGATAGAGTAACTGGTTTGATATCGATCGCCCCATAGTAGCTCGCTGTTCCCGCAAAGACCCCCGCATGGCGGGGATTTTTGTTTTAGCTATAATCCCCCGGGCCTATTCTAAAACTCTACGGTATACGATAAAAACGATGGTTAACCAACCCTGAGACGCGCTTGGTGCGCGGAAATAGCCCCATCTGGGGAGCTATCCCGAATTAGGCTACGATTCTACTTAATCACCTATTCCTCCCTGCGGCATATCCTGAAACAGCCTTTATTTGTTTAGCGTTATGGTCGAAGTGTAGCAAAACGCTCGTCTATCTCTTCGCCCACTGCGGAGCTCTCCGTGCTTTCTTCAAGCCATACTTCTTCCGTTCCACCATCCTGGAGTCGCGCGTGAGGAAACCGAATGCGCGAAGCTGGACTCGCAACTCCGGAGTCTGCAGCAAGAGTGCGCGCGCAATGCCGTGCCGCACCGCCTCCGCCTGTGCGGAATGGCCGCCTCCCGATACTTTTACGCTCACATCCGTCGTCTCGCGGAGCTTCAACCGCTCAAGGGGCGCTTCAAGCACCATCCGGAGCCGCAAAAGCGGGAAATACGCCTCAAGCTTCTTGCTGTTCACAATAATCTCACCCTTGCCCTTTGTGATACGCACCCGGGCAACCGCCGTCTTCCGGCGGCCCACCGCCTCCACGTAACGGGCGCGGGGCTCTTGCGCAGCTTTTGTCTTTATTTCAGCCATGGTATTAGTCTTCGAAAATAAGATTCTTAAGGCGCTTTGCGTTCAAAAAATTCTTGGGGAGCATCCTCCGCACCGCTTCGCGCACGACGCGCTTCGGGTCTTTCGCCCACATCTGTTCAAGCGTAAGCTCCTTCAAATGCCCCATATATCCCGTGTGCCGGTAATACATCTTCTGCTCCATTTTTTTAGGAGTAAGGTCAAGCTCCTTCACATTTTTCACCACCACCTTCACCGTTGCCACCCGGTTCGGCGCGTAGGAAGGGCTCTCTTTCCCCTGAAGCAGCGTCGCGATGCGGGATGCCATACGCCCCAACCTCTGCTTTTTTGCATCAATATGATAATCCATCGTTTTCATCGCTCTAATTTCCCCCGAATTAAGACCGAATAGTATTCGAATAACATTTGATTGGATTCGGTGAGCATTCGAGCGAGAAACGTTTACACAAATTCAATTGCGGAGAGGCGCGAACCGTCCCGCTTGCGGCTTTTTGCGAGTTTGGTAATGCGAAGATATCCCCCGTTGCGCTCTTTGTATTTCGTCCCCAGCTCTCCGCACAATTTCCGGACAATAGTCTTGTTGTGTACGCGCCGGAAAAGGAGCCGCCGCGCCGCGAGGTCCCCCGCTTTCGCAATCGTCACTAAACGCTCCACGACAGGGCGGATTGCCTTTGCGCGCGTATCAGTCGTCTCAATCTTCCCCGAACGGATAAGGTCGTTCGCAAGATTCCGCATAAATGCCTGCCGCGGCCCGCGCAGGCGATGAAACTTTTTCCCTTTCTTTAAGTGACGCATGAGACAAACTTATGACTTATAACCAATAACGTATAACACATTCGGAATCCGGTTATCGGTCATTAGTTATGAGTTATTAGTATTTTTTATTCCTTTTTCTTCGTTTTCTTCTTCACGGGTTTCGCTTCAGAGGGCTCCGCAACCGGCGCCTCGAATTTCTGTACGGTAACCGACCCCGCAATCTTTTCAAAATGGTCTTTCATAATTTGCACCGCCTGCGCAAGCGCAAAGGAAGGGCTCACGGAACCGTCGGTTTCGATTTCAAGCCGGAGGCGGTTATAATCCGTCCGCTCCCCCACCCGCATGTTGTCCACCGTATAATTCACGCGCAGTACCGGCGTAAAAATCGCATCCACCGCAATGGTGCCGATAGGAAGTCTCCCCTGCGCCTTCCTCGCTTCCACCGGAGAATACCCGAGTCCCCGCTCCACTTTAAGCTCAATGTCGAGCTCCGCGTCTTTCGCGGTAAGATGCGCAACTATCTCTTCCGGATTCATAAGTTCCACCTCGGCGTCCGCCTGAATATCCGCCGCAGTCACCGTCCTTTCCCCCTTCACCTTAAGCGCGAGTACATGGGGCTCGTCGGTATGCATGCGGAACCGAAGCCGCTTGAAATTTAACAGGAGCTCAACAATGTCCTCTTTCACTCCCGGCAGCGTGGAAAATTCATGCGGCGCATTCTTCACCTTAAATTCGGTGATTGCCGCTCCCTGCAAAGACGACAACAACGTACGCCGGAACGAATTACCTACCGTCATACCATACCCCGCAAACAGCCCTTCAATTTCAAAAACTCCCCGCTTCGCCTCCTCGGAAACGGTCTTTACCACTATCGCCGAATGCAGTTGCAGTGCGTCCATGATAATTACGATGACTATAACAATGACGATGACCCTTTCGCCATTAAGATACGAGAATATACTATTTTTGTGGTTTTGTCACTTTTTCCGGCGGTTATCGTCATAGTCATCGTTACCGTCAGATTATTTACTGAACGCTTCCACGAGGAGTTTTACTTCAAAGGGCGGCTCGATATCTTGAGGAATCGAAAGCACTTTCGCCTCCAATTTTTCCCGGTCGAGCGAAATCCATGCCGGCACTTCGTACTGCCATTGTGGGTCGCGAAGGTGGCAAAAAGGTCCCCGCGGCTTTGAGGCGTCTTTTACGGCAATCACATTGCCCGCCCGCGCAAGAAACCCCGGCGAACGGACAATTCTTCCGTTCACCGTAATGTGCCCGTGCACAATCATCTGCCGTCCCATAATTCTTGACTGCGCGATTCCCGCACGGAAAAGGACATTGTCCAGTCGCCGCTCAAGCAGTTCAAGAATTTTCTGCGCGGTAGAGCCGCGCGCCTGGCGCGCCTCTTCAAAAAGCGCCCGCAGATTCCGCTCATCAAGCCCGTAGCTTATCTTGAACTTCTGCTTTTCTTTGAGCTGCAACCCGAATTCCGACAATGCACGCGGCCGTTTCTTCGAAGGCCCATGCATGCCCGGCCGGTACGGCTTCCTCACAAGAGCGCACTTTGGCGAGGCGCATCGATGCGCTTTGAGTTGGAGGTGTTCTCCAAGTGCCCGCTCTTTTTTTTCTTTTGGACCCATCATGAGGATAGAAGTTAGAAAGTAGAAAGTAGAAAGTAGAACCTAGACGCGGCGGATTTTCGGGGGGCGAGGACCGTTATGAGGAATCGGCGTTACATCCTTCATGGAAATAATATTGCATCCGTGATTGATGAGCGAGCGCACCGCAGAATCCCGGCCGGAGCCGACTCCCTTTACGATTACCTCCAAAGACGCAGGCCACGCGGATTTAAGCTTTTCCCCGATTGCCGCAATCACTTTTGAAGACGCGAAGGGCGTCGCCTTCTTCGGACCCGCGAACCCCAACGACCCCGCCGAGGCCCATGCAATCACATTCCCCGCGCCGTCAGTCACCGTAACCGTCGTATTGTTATACGATGCGTTGATGTAGGCCCGCCCGCGCTCAAGCCCCTTTGCCTTCTTTTCGGCTTTTGCGGGGACCGCCGCATCCTTCGTGGCTTCCACGGCAGGAACGGAGACCGACGACGGAACCTTCTGCTCCGCCACGGGCTTTTTCACCTCTTCCGGCGCTTGCGCGCTTACTTTTGTTTTACCCATCGTTGTTCGCTCTAATCGTTTGTCGCCCTAATAATAATTATCGAATGGTGACGAATGGCATTCGAATATAATTTGTTTTTATTCGTTTGTAATTCGAGCGTTGCCGTTTGTTTTCATTCGCTTCGTCATTCGGGCGTTTGGCGTTTACTTCAGGTCAACTTTGCGCTTTCCGCTCCCCGCCGTTTTCCGGACATTACCGCGCACCGTACGCGAATTGGTTTTCGTCCGCTGCCCTCGCACCGGAAGCCGGCGCATATGACGAAGACCGCGATACGCTTTCAAATTTTTTAACCTCTCAATATTCTGGCGAATACGCTGGCGCAATTCCCCTTCAAGAATATAATTCTTTTCCGCGAATGTTTGAATCTTGTTCGCCTCTTCGGTGGTAAGGTCCTTTGCCCGCTTATTCATATCCACCCCCACCTCATTCAAAATGCGGCGGCTCGCCGATCGCCCGACGCCGCGCAAATACGTAAGCGCGATCTCAATGCGCTTATTGTCCGGAATATTTACACCAACGATACGCATAGGATCAACTTATGACTTATAACTAATGACAAATGACCGATAATTCGGCTTGCGAACGGATTGCGGGTTGTACGTCATGGGTTATAAGTTATTGGTTATCTGTTACCCCTGTCTCTGCTTATGCTTCGGATTCGTACAGGTCACATAGATTTTCCCCCGACGCTTCACTATCTTGCATTTGCTGCAAATTTTTTTTACTGAACTTCGTACCTTCATAGGAGTGTTCGCGAATAATGCTAATTTCCATCCAATAATGCGAATGGATTCGTGTATTTGCGTTATTTGCCTTTGATTCGCGATATTTGCGATTACTCCTATAACCTTCTGACGATTCTTCCCCTCCTGCCATCAGGACCCAACTCGACCAATACTTTATCCCCCGGGAGCACCCGTATACGATGCAACTTCATCTTTCCCGCAAGATAACCAAGCACTTCCTTGCCGCCTTCCCGCAACTCAACACGAAAGGTGAGGCCTGGCAAGGCCTCTTTCACTATTGCTTCAACCGCCTGATTCTCCATGTACGAAAAAGTGCTGCCTTCGCAGCCCGTGTATTGTAAGGGATTATATAAGGAAACGCAAGGGGGCGTCAAAATAAGCTATTCCACGGCTATGGTAATCCGCCGCTCATCCGAAGGAACCTCCTGCACCCAAAAAGGCCAGATTGATATCTTGCCCTCCGAAAGGCCCTGAATATGCCCGATGGCGGCCTGCGCATCACGAACCCCCAGCCCCACAATTGAAGCCCGGAAACCTTCACCAGAAAATACGGGCGCGAGGACTCCGCGGGCATTCACGGTAATCACCGCGCGCCGCGCCGCGCCGTCGAATGTCCCCGCCTTCGCATCAAGCGCAAGGGAACGAAACATAAGATTTTTGGCGCCCCGTTCAGCTTCCGCATATTCCCGCAGCAATCCTTTGAGGTCGTCCTCGCGGAACCCCGGAGCGGTAAGCACGGCTTCACCGAACACGTTAAAATTCCCGCTCGCATCCGTACTCGTATTCGCCGCAATCTTCTTCACGGCGATCGCGACACCTCCCTCCGCCACCATAAAGCCCTCGGGCTTCGTGGTCGCAAAAAGATTTTCCAAACTCGCTTTTAAAATTTCCGTCGTCCTCGTTTTTGCCGTTTCAACATCCTTCGGAGTAGCCACTTTTTTCACGCCGATGTAACCGCCCTTGACGCCTCCGGGAATGGCGCCGTAGAAACCGTTAAACTTGGGACTGCCGCGAAACGCGGGAATGGTCAGTTTCGCCACCGGCCCCACGTTGTATTCTTCGCCCGGCTTGTCCGCAATAATCACAACCGTCGTACTCGCCGGCGTGATGGCGCCGTTGCGCACCAAGGCACCCGGTACCACCACTTTATCCGCGAGGCGGAATATCTTGCCGTCCTGCGCCACAAAACGAGTCGTTGCAACAAGCGTCTGCGGAGTGGAACTGTATGAGTTGTATATCACGATTGTCCCGCGCGCGGACTCCTTCACGCTCTCGGTGCCCGTTCCGGGAAAAGACTGGGTGAGATTGCGATTCAAAGAAAAAATTTGTGCCGGGAGTACTTTTTGCGCAGCGTCCACCTTTAATGCAGCTGCATCCGCAATGAACACTCCCTGATAGTTCCATGGAATCGTTTCAAGGCGCACCGACACGGATGCAGAACTGAAAAACGCGCCCACCGCCCACACGCCGCCTACTGCGATAACCACAATAAGCATGGCTATAAGGAATCCCCGCAAACGATGCCCGGAGGAACGGGAAGACTGCTCCGAAAAACGCCTGCGAGACTGGGGACGAATAGTTACTTCATCTTCCTCCCCGGACTCCTCCTCCTCCGATAAGGATGAGCTGTCCTCTTCCGCCTGCTGCTCCGGGACAATGTCCCTTGCCCCGGAAGCACGGAAGTGGCGAGGAGGCTGCTCCTCGGTCCTTTCCCGCATACGCGGCACAATGTCCTGCAAACCCGACACGCGCCCCAAAAACGGGTGGGACGAAGCGATACCCGCAAGTTTCGCGAACGCAAGCACTTCTTCATCTACGGACTCGACCACGAGATGCTTCCCCGCTTTCTCCGCTTCCCTGTGCAACAAATGCAAATTATTCAAAGACGAACCTACTTTAGACTGCTTCGGGATAACAAGTGTCACTTCGCGCTCCATGGTGCCCAGAAGCTTGTGCGCCACCGAGGACGCCGTTTCTGTTTTGGTAACAATAATTTTTTTCATCCCTCACTCTTCAAGGAGTAATGCGCCGCGCCAAAAACTCCCCGAGGTAAATAGCGACTTTTGCTGATGCTTATGTGATATGTACCTGACATTGTAGTCTGCACGCGCTCCTTGAAGAGTGAGGGATTCATAACCACGCGCGATTACTCCCCTAAATTGTAGAACAAATCGCGGCGAAAGAAAGATGAGGATAACTCGCCCTACTCCACAACACCCCGAATGCGCCGAATCCCTGCCGCAACCGTCTCCTCTTTCTTGATGGTGAACTTCCCGATTGCACCCGTGTGGGTTACGTGGGGCCCACCGCAGAATTCTATTGAAAACGCCTTATCAAACTGAGGATTCTCAAGAGTTGCCGACTTTGGACCTACCGAGTAGACCGAGACGCGCGCGGGGTACTTTGCCCCGAACTCATGCTCCGCATGGAGTTTCTCCGCATCCTCAAGCGCCATTTCGCTCCGCACGACCGGGAAGTCCTCGGCGATTTTCTCGTTCACTATCCGCTCCACTTCTTTTTTTTGTTCGTCGGTCATTTTCCCCTCATAAGAGAAATCGAGCCGCAGCCGCTCCTGCGTAATGTTCGAACCCCGCTGCTTCACGCCGGGCCCCAAGACTATCTGGAGCGCCCGCAGCAAAAGGTGGTGCGCGGTGTGCAACCGCGTCGTCTTCTCCGAAGAATCCGCGAGACCGCCCTTGAAAGTTCCGGCGGAAGCCGTACGGGAAAGGTCCTGATGTTTTTTCATCTCAAATGCAAACTCCTCCTTATCGATTTTGATACCTCGCTCTTCCGCAAGTTCGAACGCCATCTCGTAAGGGAAGCCATTAGTGGAAAACAAAACAAACGCCTCTCTTCCAGAAATTTTTCCTTTTTGCGAAAGCCTTGCAAATTCTTTGAGGCCGACGTCAAGCGAGTACGAAAATTTATCGAGCTCATCAATAATGTGAGTCGGGATACTGATAATCTGCGCGGGTTCTAGACATGCGCCCTTGTATACCTCTCCTAGAGCAGAGACGGCATTAATAAACCGGACATCTTTCCCCTCACGTCCAAAAATATCAAAGTAATGAAATGCCATTCGACGAAGCAGCCGCCGCAACACATATCCTTGACCCTTATTCGAAGGACGAACGCCATCCGCAATTAAAAACACTGAAGCGCGCAGATGATCGAGGATAATCCGCATCTTCCGCTCATCGTTTTTCCCCGGCGCAGGAAGCGCCTGCTTCATCTTTTCAAAAACATCTATATGAAAAACGTCCGGGTCATTGTTCGAAACCGCAGCAATCCGCTCAAGTCCTCCTCCAAAATCCACATTCCTCTGTTTCAGTTTTTCAAAAGTCCCGTCCTCGTTCTTCTTATATTCCATGAAAACCGAATTCCCGATTTCCATGAATCTCCCGCAATCGCAATTCGGGTGGCATTCTTTCCCAAACTTCGTATCATGCGCAGTACCAAAATCGTAGAACACCTCTGAATCGGGCCCGCCCGGTTCCCCCGCAGGCATCTTTCCAGGCACGCCCGAACGGCTCCACCAGTTCTTTTTCACACCATACCCGAAAATGCGCTCACCGGGCTTCATCCCGCGGGCACTCCCCTCTTCGAGCGTATCGAACTTCGCGTATTGCGCCGTGATTCCCTGCTCCTTGAAAAGCTGCTCCCAAATACGTATTGAATCGGCGTCCTCGCTAATCCCGGTTCCTGCATCCCCCGAAAAAACGGATACATATAACTTTTCTGGTTTCAAACCCACTTCCTTCGTCAAAAATTCAAAAGACCACGGAAGTTGCTCTTCTTTCCAATAGTCGCCCAAAGACCAATTCCCCAGCATTTCAAAAAAAGTAGTGTGGCGGTTGTCCCCCACTTCTTCGATATCCTCCGCACGAAAACTTTTCTGCGAGTTCACAAGCCGCTTGCCCAATGGATGCGGCTGGCCCAAAAGATACGGGATAAGCGGCTGCATGCCGCTCCCCGTAAAAAGCGTCGTCGGGTCGTTTTCGGACACGAGCGATGCCGAAGGAATAATCGCGTGCCCGCGCGCCTTAAAAAACTCAAGAAATTTTTGCCGTATCTCGCCGGAGGTCATATGAAACCTAGATTATCATGCAACACGTGAAATAAAAAGGCGGCCGTTGGAAGCCGTCGAAAAAAATCAGGTGGAGTTTTTTGCTTAAAAACCTTATTCTCAAGTTCTCAAGAACATTAGAGTAAGAGTGTATCCGCGTTCAACGTCGTTTTACCCTCCTTATATCACTGTATGCGGCAGTGAGTGAAAAGAAACTTTTTGTCCTCCCCGCCTTATAATCCCGCAAACCCTCCTCAACCAACTTATCCAAATCCTTCGCCGCTTTGCCGGTAAGGTAATACTCCGGCACTGCACGTTCTAAAAGTTCCTGATATTCCTTGATAGGAAGAATTACCACTCCCTTTTCCTTTTCAATTTTTGCCTTCGGCACTGCGATGGTAGCCATATTGTTATTTATACACATAATTTTTAGAAAATCAAAGGCGCCACTCTTGCAAGCGGCGCTTGTGACACGCCCATTAAGTTATCACTCCTCCTCCTCCTCCTCCTGAATCCCCTGCTTGTGATAATACGCAAGCGCGGCGCGCGAATGTTTGAGAACCGCTTCATCAAGTCCCACCTTGAGTCCGTCCGCGGTGTCGTACTGGATACAGCTGATGAGCGCACCCAGATATATAAGAGCGAGCACCGGCCAAAGATAAGGCGAGGTGACAAATGCCACCGCGATAAACATCGCGGAGAGCGATGAGACGAACGCGGTAAACATCCAGAAACTCACGCTCATCGCGACGTTGATAAGCCGCTGCGGTACGCCCCCGAAACTAATGGAAAACCACGCAGTGCCCAACACCATGACCGGAGCAATAAGCGAGGCGATAACCGTTCCCACCGACTCAAGCGGCGTACGGCGCAAACTTTCGTAGATGAAAATGGCGGCCACGACGTTTATCCAAAGCACTATCCGATGTTTCCGGATATTGTCCTTTATAAACGCTTTTTCTTCCTCCTTGAGTTGAGAAGAAAAGAAGCCCCGATGGATAAGCTTGAGAAACCAGGCAATCGGCTCCATGGTCGTTTATTTTACGTAATATCCTTAAACCCCTCAAGCGCTTTCGCCTTGTCGTGGTCGCGGATTTTCTCAAGCGCCTTCGCCTCAATCTGCCGGATGCGTTCGCGCGTGACGCCAAACGCCTTCCCTACTTCCTCAAGCGTGTGCGTCACGCCGTCTTCGAGCCCGAACCGCATCTTCAAAATTTTCTGCTCCCGCTCGGTCAAGTCCACCAAGATGTCGCGGATAAGGTCACGGAGGAGTGCCCGCGCGGTGAGCTGCGCGGGGGTTGGGTTTTTCTCGTCGGGGATAAAGTCCGAGAGCGTCGAGTCTTCCTCGTCGCCGATGGGCGTCTCAATCGAGAGCACCTCCTGCGAAATTTTCTGGATGTGCCGGATTTTCTCGACCTCAAGCCCCATCTCGGCGGCAATCTCCTCGGCAAGCGGTTCCCGCCCAAGCTCCTGGATGAGCGCGCGGCGCATCTGCGTGTACTTTGAAATAGTCTCCACCATGTGCACCGGAATACGCACGGTACGGGACTGGTCCGCCAAGGCGCGCGTAATCGCCTGCCGAATCCACCACGTCGCGTAGGTCGAGAATTTGAACCCCTTGCGATAATCAAATTTCTCCACCGCGCGGGAGAGCCCGATATTCCCTTCCTGAATCAAATCGAGGATAGAGAGATGCGGCGTGCGGTTGATGTAGCGCTTCGCGATCGAAACCACGAGTCGCAAGTTCGCTTTCATAAGCCGTTGCCGCGCTTCTTCTTCTCCTTTCTCCACGCGCTTCGCAAGCTCGCGTTCCTCGTCTTTGGTCAAAAGCGGCGTCTTGCCGATTTCTTTAAGGTACATTTGCACCGCATCGGGCACCTCGCCCTCAAACGAAGTCGCCTCCGCAAGTTCCTTGCCCGTAACTTCTCCTTTGGAGATATCAATCAATCCCCCCGTTTCCACGACCTTCACTCCCGCCTTCTCAAGGCGGTCATAAATCTCTTCAAGAAACGCGACATTCTCCTCGATATTCGGGAAGTGATAAAGAATCTCGTTGTCGGTCACGAATCCGCGCGGACGCCCGCGGTCAACAAGTTCCTGGAGTGCGCGTTCGTCAAGTTCTCCCTTGCTTGCCTTCTTCTTTAAACCCTTCGACGGGGTTTTGGGCACGCGCTTTTTAAGCGCCTTCTTCGGCGTCTTTGCCCGCTTCGCTATTTTCTTTTTGTGCATCCGTTTTTTCTTCATCCCCATTGATACCTACATAATACTTTATAGACAGGAAGTCCTGCCCGCACCCCGCCCCGCGCACCGATTTACGCATTATGCGGAATCTTTCGGAGTTCATCAAGTGCAGAACGCACCGCCGACTCGTCCCCGCGCGACTCCGCGAGCCGTACCGCGCGCGTTAACTCTTCGCGCCGCCTGCGAAAATACTCCTTCGCCAATTCCTCGCGCAACACTCCCGCCTCTTCCTCCGTGAATGTTCCCTCGCGAAGAAACACCACATTGAGCACCGCATCAAGTTCGGGGTCGCCGCTCGCCTTCTTCCCCTCAAGAAGCAGTTGAAATCCCCGGCGGTAAAGCGGAGGGAAATAATCAATGCACATCCCCGCAGCGGCGAGATCTCCCCGCGCAACCGCATGTGCCAACATGCGCTCGCTCAAAAGGTCAAGCCGGCTCCGTGTGCGCCCCGCTTCCACTAAACCTCCAACGGGCAAATCCGGCGAAGAAGCAGGAAGCGGCGGCGCATTGCTCCCGCCCGCCTTCGCCGCCTCCTCGCGGAGCACATTCTCATCAATCGCAACGCGGCGGGAAAGTTCTTTGAACCAGAAATCGCGAAGTACCGCGCTGGGAATCGCCTGGATTTTTCGGAGTACCGCCCGGAGCCGCGAAAGCCCTTCCCGGTCGGAGAAACCGGAAACACCCTCAAGCCCCGACATTCCAGTCGGGGTTAGATATTTCTCAAAATAGAAAAGCGCGGCGGGCTTTGCCTCTTTCACGGCCTGTTGCATTGCCTCCGGGTTGGCTGCCGCCGCTTCTGCCGGATCCTTCACGTCCTTCCATGTCACCACTTTTACATGGAAATCTTCCGCTTGCGCCAAATCAATCGCACGTTCCCCCGCCGCCCATCCCGCTTCGTCATTATCGAAAGAAAACACCACCTCATCGGCAACCCGGCGCAGCGTCTTCAAGTGATCCACGGTGAGCGCGGTGCCGGAACTCGCCACCGCATTCGGGACTCCCGCCTGCGCGCTCATAATGCAATCCATCTGCCCCTCGACGAGAAACACGCTCCTTGCGTCGCGGATAGCATTCTTCGCCGCCCAAAATCCGTAGAGCAGTTTTGATTTTTGGAATATCGGTGTCTCCGGCGTGTTCATGTATTTTGCCACTTGCGTGGCCGCGGACTCATGCTGACCTGACGCTGAACTACGCTGAATCCCTTCCGCGCCGGTCTGCGTACCGTCGGCGTCCTTCTGCGGGGCGGGTAAAACCCGCCCAGTGAACCCCGCGACTTTCCCGAAGTGATTGTGAATCGGAAACATCACCCTCCCGCGGAAACGGTCTATCACAAGCCCCCGCTCGGTCCGGAACGCAAGCCCCGCCTGGATAATCTCATCGGGAGTACATCCGCCCGTGTTGATGAGGTGGAGCGTGAGCGCTTCGGGGCCGGGCGGCGCCCAACCTAATTCGAACTGGTCAATAGTTTCAAGTTTCAAGCTGCGGGAACGAAGATAGTCCCGTGCGGGCGCATATGCCGCAAGCTGCTTGCGATAGAAATCCTTCGCAAGGGTATTCAATTCGTGGAGCGCGCCGGTGAGTTTGTACTCCGAAGGATTCAACCGCTTCAATTCCACGCCCGCTTTCTCCGCAAGCACCCGCAGCGCCTCGCCGAACTCCACGTTCTCGTAACGCATGACGAAGGAGAACACGTCGCCGCCCAGCGCGCACCCGAAACAATGCCACGACTGCCGGTCGGGAGAAACCATAAAGGAAGGCGTCTTTTCCTTATGGAACGGACAACGCGCCTTGAAGTTTTTCCCCGCCTGCTGGAGCTGGAGATACCCCTTCAAAAACTCGACGATATCGAGCTTTTCTTTGATAAGTTCTACTGGGGTGGACCCTGTCATTGTTCCCCTATTCTATGCCAGTTGGCGGAAGAATGGCAACCGAAATGGGATTCTTCCTCGCTTCGACGTACCACACCGGAATCAACCCGACGATTGTGGTGGTCGCCGCAGCATTCTTCGCGCTGTCGCTGTTACGTGCGAACCGCTAACCAAAAACTATTCGATTTCCCCTAAAGGTTGGGATAGTGGGGATTCTTCTGCATCACCCTTCCCACACACAATCTACTCATTTTAGGACGAGATGAAAAAACGAGCGGACTCCCTAAGTTACAAAAGATTCCTGTATTCAGGGTAGTTGTCTTTGACAATGGCTTTCCAACCAGCAGTTTCATTAGACCCTCGTAAATCATTTTTATGATAGACGAGTAAAACACAAACTTTATTTGTGTTTCTGTGCATTGCAACAATACATCTATTACCTGAACCATGACGAGATTCTTGAGTACCAGAAATCTTGAATTCTGTTTTACAGATCACCACGTCCGCTTGTTTATCGGTGATATACTCCGCAATGCTTCTCAAAAACAAAAAATCAATTTTCTCGAACTCTTCGGTTATGGTCCTTAGAGTAAAATCCCAAGCACCTTTATACTTTTTTGCAAAAGTTCTTATAAAGTGCCTTTCGGTAAACAGTTCAAAGATGACTTCATACTTAGTAGACTTCATGAGGATCTTCTTGGGTGATGAGAGCATAAGAAACGATCTCCTCATCATCGGCCATTAAGTATGGCAATTGATTATGGGTAAAATTAACTATCTCGGCAGTTTTTTTACCTTTCCATTTCTTATAAATTTCTTTCATAAGCACCGTCTCATCGTTAGAAATATCTCCTAGTTTTTGTTTCTTATTGCTGTCTGACTCGCTGATGATAAGCATTTCTTTGCCATCTGCATTTTTGCGATCAATTATAATTTTGCCTTCCTCCTCGAGTTCATCTAACGCTCGGAAATATGCATCCGGCACTGGTCCGTATTTAATTTTTCTATACTGCATACCGCTCATACTTTTGAGATGGTTATAAAACCAAGCAAAATCAGAAAGATATACAAGTTTAGCCAATTTCGTTTTTGTAACGCTTTTATCTATTCTCAAGAAAACTAAAATCATTTGTTTATACTTTTCATAATTCGGAGTGCTGACCCCTGAAAAATCTTCAATGGAAATACCATAAAGCTTGCAAAGCTGTTCTGCTTCTTGCAAAGTCATCTCACGAGCTCCCCGCTCAACGGCCATATATGACTGCCGCGAAAGACCGAGCTTCTCGGCCACTGCCAATTGCGAAAGTTCCCTCTTAATGCGGAGGGACTTTATAAATGATGCATATTTAGTGCTCATATCCAAAGTGTATACAACTTGTGTATAAAATGCAAACACCGGGTGTTAATAAACTTGACATGAAAAACCACTAATCCGAATTTACATCCATATCTTCTTGCTATACTTATTTCCTTAATAATAGCGAAAATACGCCGAAATTACAGCTTGAATTCGGAATGTCTTGTGCTGGAGCGGGATACGAGAATCGAACTCGCGTCCATTGCTTGGGAAGTCCCTCACCTTTGGAGCAGTTTCTGGAGCGGGCGAGGAGAATCGAACTCCCGTCCATAGCTTGGGAAGCTATTGTACTGCCACTGTACTACGCCCGCATGATAGGTGCTCGCTACTCCAAATGTGAGGGATACTGCCACTGTATCCCGACGTTTCAGTCGGGACCCCGACCCTGTAGGCGTCGGGGCTAATCCCGCTTTGCCCGCATGTGCACCGCGAAGGCGAGGCCGCTTGAGCTTCTCAATTCTACTTTCTACTTTCTATTTTCTCAAGTTCTCACTACGAAGCGTCCCCTTCTCCCTCAAGCGATATAAACCCGAATCCATGATACGCACGGATATTGTAGTCGACGGAAGAAAGTTTGTCGTGCACCTCGATGGTACCCTCGACAGGCGCCACAATCCTGCCTCCCATGCGCAATTGCTCCTTCCATGCGACGGCGATAGAATCGGAAGATACCCACGAAATAATCCGGTCGTACGGCGCATGCTTCGAGTGCCCGTGCATGCCATCCCCCGTCACTATCTGTATCACCTCCTTTTCCACGACGCCGCACTTGCGTATATTCCCTTCCGCAAAGTTGCACAACGGCAAGATGCGCTCCATCGAAACCACTGCGGAACGGCACTTGCGTCCCTTCACCGCCATACCATCACTCACCACATGCCCAAGGAGCGCCGTTTGCCAACCGGAACCCGTCCCGATCTCAAGTACGCGGTCTCCCGGCCGCGGGAGAAGAAGCTCAAGCATAAAAGCGACGGTGAAGGGCTGGGAAGTGGTTTGTCCGAATCCGATGGGAAGCGGGTAATCCGCATAGGCCTCCGCGGCAAATTCGGCGGGCACAAAGTGCTGGCGGTCCACTTTTTGGAAAGCGCGAACCAATGAGGGAGACTGGAGCACCCGCTGATTTTTGAGGGCTTTTATCAGGTCGTCTTTCGTCATGGCAACCTTCTCATAGTGCCCCTCTCCCAAAAGCCCGTCAACCCCTCACTCAACAAGGAGCATGACTCCGGACTTGTTTGCGTTGAGCGGTATAAAACTTCGCGTACTCACACGCCTGCAGAAAAAAGAAGCGACTCCTTGTTGAGTGAGGGGTCAACCATCCCCGTCCCGCTCATCCGTTACCAGCGGCACGAACCGAAACCCGTGATACACCCGGATGTTGTACTCGCTCGAAGAGAGCTTGTCGTGCACCTCGATGGTGTCTTCGACGGGTGCCACAATCCTGCCCCCCACGCGCAACTGTTCCCTCCATGCGACAGGGATGCAGTCCGTCGTTGCCGCCGATATGATCCGGTCGTACGGCGCGCACTTCGGGTACCCTCGCGACCCGTCCCCCGTCACTACCCGCACTGCATCTTTCCCCACCGCGCCGCACTTCCGGATATTTCTCTCCGCAAGTTCGCTCAAAGGCAAAATGCGCTCCATTGAAACCACTGCGAAACGACAACTGCATTTCCTCGTCGCGACCCCTTCGGTCACCGCATACCCCAGAAGCGCCGCCTGCCAGCCGGAACCCGTTCCGATCTCAAGTATGTGCTCCCCCGGCTGCGGGAAGAGGAGCTCAAGCATGAAAGCGACGGTGAGCGGTTGAGAAATGGTCTGCTCAAATCCGATAGGAAGCGGATAATCTCCATACGCTTCCCCAATAAAATCAGGAAGTACGAAATCGCGGCGGTCCACTTTTTGGAAAGCCCGAATCAGCAACGGAGACCGTAAAACTTGATACGTCTTAAGTTTCTCGAGCAGATCGTCCTTCTTCATAAACTCGACTTTTTAGACCTTACTGCTTCGCTTCCAATTTGGAACCGTTCCAGTGAAGCCCCGGCGCAAGCATGAGCACGCGCTCATTCCGCTTCGCTTCTTCAAGCCAATCCTGGAACTCCTCCCCCCGCAAGAAAAGCTTTCCCGTGAGAATCTCGCGCTCCGCCTGAGGCACAAGGACTATTGCACGAAATTCCCGGGCGCTCACTCCATACGCAACATCCGCGGCGCGCACAAGATCGGTATCGCTCAAGAAAGAATCCACGCGTGCCGATACCAAGTGGTCCACATCCGCCCCCACTTCATGCCGGACGCCCGAGCGGACAAGCGCCTCTTCAATCATTGCCTCAAGCACCGCGCGCTCCATGTCGGCAACAGGGACCGTGCTGCTCACTCCGTACATCGCCCTGCTTTTTTCATAATAGGTCCTCGCGGCGCGATATTGATTCCAAAAATCGCGGGCGAAGAGAAAATCCCCTCCTACAAGCACCACGGGGTAATACCCGGCTCGCACGAACAGTACTCCGGCAACCGTGACCGCAACAATCGAAAAAAAGATGACGTAACGGCGCATTAGGGTAAGACCGCCGGAACAGAGCCCGCCGTTGAAGTCGGCTCCTTCGGCACAAGAATCAAGAGTTTCTCGCCGGCGCTCCGGTAGTTAAAGCGGGCACGCATTTCTTTCTCCAGATTCTCGGGCTGTGTGAAATACTTGAGATTTGCCTCCAGCGTTGCCGATTCTTTTTTCGCCTTATCGAGCTTCGCTTCAATACCCATGAGCGACTGCTGCGCACTGCCCCCTTCCACAAAAAACCGGCGTATCTCGATTCCTATTACCGCTATTACCAACACCAACGCAAGAATGGCAGCGATGCGCATATAGAAAGCTTACAATTTCTAATATCTAATTACTAATTTCTAAACAATATCGAAATCTCAGCCATAAAACCCGAAGGGATCTTATTTGAGATTTAAAAAATTGGAAAATTGGGGTTTGTTTAGGATTTAGATATTAGAAATTAGGAATTTACTTTTTGAGTATTTCCCGAAACACCTCCGGGGAGAGTCTGACTCGCGCATGCTCCAAAAGCTTTTTCTTCCCTTTCTGTTGCTTCTTCCACAATTTCATTTTCCTCGTTCTGTCACCGCCCGTTTTTCCGAAATTGCCGAGCTCCTTCCGCATGGCGGGAATCGTTTCGCGCGCAAGGATTCTCCCCTGCGCCCGCGCCTGAATCGCCTGCGCAAATTGCTGGCCCGGAAGCAACCCCTTCAGCCGCTCCACGGTCTGCCGCGCTTCGTGCATCATGCTTGATTTCGGCACCACGCGCGTAAGCGCGGGTATCACCTCGTTCGCAAGCAGTACTTCGAGCTTCTCCACATCCGCTTCCGCCTCGCCCTCGAGTTCATAACTGAACGAAGCGAATCCCGCCGACGCGGATTTCACACGGTCATCGAAATCGCGTAGCAGCTCCCGCAAAGGCATCCGCGCCGTAAGCGTGAGATGCGCGCCGAGGTTCTGTATCTCATCCACGGTGAACTCAAACACATGCTGGAGCCCCAGCACTTGGTTCAGATAGACGGGAGGAACCACGATTTCAAGCCGAATGAGCGGCTCCCACACCTTGTCGGGCTTCACCGGGAAATCCTGCGGCTGCGTAATCACCCGCGAAACTCCGCGCTCCTCAACCCGATATGCCACCGACGGGAAACTGGTGAGAAAGGAGAGATTGAACTCGCGCGTGAGGCGGCTCGCGGCGATCTCAAAGTGGAGCTGTCCCAAAAAACCCACTTTGAAACCCCGGCCGAGCGCCTCGTTTGAATCGGGCTCAAAGTAGAGCGCGGGGTCGTTCAACTTCAACCGCGCAAGCGCCCGCTCGAGATCCTCGAATTCCGACCCGCTGTCCGGATAAAACGAGATGAAAACCACCGGCTGCGGCTCGCGATACCCCGGCAATGCAAGAGTTCGGATGTCGGAGACGGAAGATGGGAGGTCCGATTTCCGATATCTGACGATGGTGTCGCCGATCTTGACGAGCGCCGGTTCCTTGAGTCCCGTCGCGATATAACCGATCATGCCCTCGTGAAGGGTGTCACACACGGTAAATTTAGGGGCGAAATACCCCACTTCCTTCACCCGTATGCGCCCGCCGGTTGCCGCGAGATACACCTCATCTCCCCCGCGAATCTCCCCGTTGTACATCCGGACAAAAGCAACGATTCCTTTATGGTCATCGTACAGCGAATCAAAAATAAGCCCGCGGGAAATCGGCAGCTTTCCCTCCGGCGTCAACCGGGGCGGGGGTACTTTTTTGATAACCGACTCCAACAATTCGCGTATACCCGCTCCCGTCTTCGCCGAGATGCGGAGGATGTCCGCGGGTTCCTCCCCAAGAAGTTCGGCAGTAGCCTCGATAATCTGCTCAATGTGCGCGGGGCGGATATCCACTTTGTTTACCGCACCCACGACCCGAAGCCCCGCACGGCGCGCGGCCCGCAAATTCGCAAGCGTCTGCGCCTGAATGCCTTTTGTCCCATCCACAAGAAGAACTGCTCCCTCCACCGCCATAAGCGCCCGCGATACCTCGTATCCAAAATCGGAATGGCCGGGAGTATCAATCAGATTCAAGATATATCTTGAATCTGTGGAATGTGGAATGTGGAATGTGGAATGTGGCCTCTCCTCATATTCCATATTCTTCATTCCATATTCCATGCGGACGGGTGCCATCTTGATGGTAATCCCCCGCTCCCGTTCCAAATCAAGCTGGTCAAGATACTGCGGCCGCATTGAACGCGCCTCCACCGTGCCGGTCATCTCAAGCAAACGATCCGCAAGCGTGGACTTGCCCGCGTCAATATGGGCGATAATTACAAAGTTTCGTATGTCTTCCATGAAAGTGTCGGCTCCGCGATATACTACCCCCTTCCCCGCGCATGCGGAAGACCTGCCTCACTGCTTAGTCTTGTACGCGCTCAAGCGTGAGGTCCACCACAAGCCGCCCGGGCGGATCGCTTGTTACGGAATTCCACACCGGCAAACCGGTTTCACGAAAGCGAAAACCTACGGGAGCGCTCACCGTGAAACGGTATTCCCGCGCACTCCCCGCCTGACGTTCAAATATGAAACGATACTGCGTGCCGGCGCCCGGATTCACGAATAAACGATGGGCGTAATCCAGCACAACCTGCGTCCGCCCTCCGAGTGAAGTCACTACGCGCGTCGCAAACACCCGTTTCCCCGATTCGATATGGGTGGCAACTTGGGGAAACGCGGCGGATTCCTCCGTGCCAAGCTCTATTTCCGCAAGAAGCGGGTCCGAGGCAAAACTCCGGTATTCCGGACGTACCGGCGCCACGACAATTTTCCCTCCGGAGAAATTCGCAAGCTCTGCCCGTGGAGGAACAAATACTTGGAGATAATCATCATTCGGAAGCCTGTTCCACGAATGGGGACTCTTTTCTCCTTCGTGGTTGCGGGTAAGAACAAGGTGGTTCGTCACCACTCCGTCCGTATTAATCTGGCTCTCCCACGTCACGCGTTGATTGATAAAGCCGTCCGTTTTCCCTCCGCCCACATTCGCATCCACAATCGCAAGGTAATCACCCTCAAAGTCTTCGGGAAGGCGCGCCACTTCCCCACCCATTCCATATTGTTCAATCATGCTCTGAAGCGGGGCGTCATTCACATATACCATGATATCCCGGCGCGAGACCCAATCCGAAAAAAGTCCCGTAATTTCCTGCTTCACCGCCGGATCAAGCACCACAAAGCGCTCGCGCAAACTCGCGAATAATGCGGAAAGCGCCTGCTTCGGGAAAGATTCTCCGGCAGACTGGCGCGCCTGCACGTCGGACTGCAACACGGAAAGAAAATTATCCGCGTTCAATGTGCCCACTCCGGGAACTTGGATCGGTCCCGTGCGGGAAAGTATATCTTTCGCCACTCGCGGGGACACGGCAATTATTCCGTCAAACGTGGTGGATGTGCGCCGGTAGAATTCCGAACCCTCAAGGAACCGCGCAACATGCGCGGCGGAAATCGGGAAGTCAAAGAACCAGTTCGCATCCGCCGCCTTCCATCGGCGTATCATCCCTTGAAGCGGGCGCGGCGGAATAATATTGGCGGAAAATGTCCGGTCCGCCTCAAGAATATCCCGCACCGTAGAAGAAACAACTGCTCCGTCCCGCATCGCCACCTCCGCAAAACTCCCGAGGAAACCTCCCGCAGGGCGCATCTCGGCGGGATTTTGGAAAAGCACCGCGAAGCGGCGCCCTTCGGGGACTCGCAGCCACGAAAGCCCTGCGGCGAGGAATTGCCCGGCGGAACCCGCATCAAAAGAAAAGGGCGCTATAGACTCCGGAAACAAAGCGTCCATCCCAAGGCCGTCGGCCTGCGACGTAAGCGACTGGGTCGCCGCCCGAATCTCCTGAAGCGAATGGGCAATGCGGTCAAGGCGCGCCATGATCTCACCCCCATCTCCCTGAAGCAACGCCTCAAGCGCGCGGGTTTCGATATAATCCAAATCTTCCGATACCGCGATGCCTGCTCCCGCAAGAGACGATATGCTTTGAAACAGCTCCGGCACTCCGGTGAAAAAAGACCGGACTGCCCCGAATGGATTCTCCGAAAATCCTTCCGCGGCATCGCGGGCGCGCCCGAAACTTTCGCGGGCGCCGGAAGTGTCGAGCGCCTGAAGGTCGCGCACCCCTTCGCTGACGCCGGAAACGCTCCGCTCCACGGAACGGGGGAACTCCCGGGCGGAACCGATAAAAAATATACCGGCCACGACGGCTACCGCGAGCACAAAGGTTGCCGCAATGCGCACCACATGAGGATGCCCCGGCATGGGCCGTGGAACATTCGCCCGGGGCGAAGAAACGGTTCGGGGACGGGGCACGGCACGCACATCCGCATAAGAACGCCGATTATCGGGTTTGGGCATTGTGGTTATAATAACAGAGAAACCATGCGCCGTTACATTCCCTCTTTTCTCTGCGCGGGCATCGTGCTCATTGCCGCATTGCTCCTTTCATGGGGCGCGTACGCCGATTCTCCGGTGATGGATGAACTCGCGCATATCCCCGCAGGATACGGATATGTATCCGCACTCGATTACCGGCTGAACCCGGAGCATCCCCCGCTGGTCAAAGCTCTTGCGGGATTCCCGCTCCTCGCGCTAAACCCCGCCTTCCCGGAATCCCTCGCGGCGTGGCAGTCGGACATAAACGGCCAATGGAACTTCGGGACCGCGTTCCTCTATGAATCCGGTAACGATGCGGACCTCCTTACCCGTGTCGCGCGCGCAGGCCCCGTCATCATCACCCTCCTCGCCATCCTTTTTCTCTATATGTGGGCGCGGGAGACACTCGGCAATATATGGGGACTCCTCCCCGCAGCCCTCTTCGCGCTCTCTCCCATCGTCCTTGCGCACGGGCACTATGTAACGACGGATGTGAGCGCGGCGTTCGGCATCATTATCGCGACATATGCTTTTCTCCGGTTTTTACGGGCGCCGTCGCAGCACAATCTTTTCATCGCGGGCATCGCACTCGGCATCGCTGAAATTGCGAAATTCTCCGCGGTGCTCCTTATCCCCTACTTTCTCATCCTTGCGCTCCTCAAAGCGTGGACCACCCCGCACGCATCGCTCATAGCGTTCGCCCGCGAAGCGCGGAACCGACTCGGAAAAACGCTCCTTATTATATTCACCGCATATGCCTTCATCGTCTACCCCGCCTACGCGCTCTTCACGCTCGGCTATCCGCCCGAACGGCAGCACGCCGACACCGCAGCCACGCTTGCTTCGTTTGAGGGTGGGCCGACCCCCGCGGGCGCCATATGCAAACCCCTCCGCTGCATTGCCGACCTCACCATCGCCGCGACAAAAAATCCCCTGCTCCGCCCCCTTGCGGAATACTCCCTGGGAGTTCTCATGGTCGTACAACGCGCGGGCGGAGGAAACACCAATTACTTTCTTGGGAAGGTATCCGGCGTCGGGTCTCCCTCCTATTTCCCGCTGGTCTATGGGCTGAAGGAAACACTCCCCGCGCTTCTTTTCTTATTGGGCGCGTGCATCATCGGGTGCACAACCTTCATCCGCAATATGCCGCGGCGTATCCGCGCCATTCCGGTAACCATAGGAAAAAATTTCGACGCATGGGCGCTCGGCATTTTCATCGCGCTCTACTGGACATGGAGCATCAAAAGCAATCTAAACATCGGCGTCCGCCACATTATTCCCGCACTTCCGTTCATGTATCTCCTTGCCGCGCACGCGTGGAAAGCCCAGCTCATGCGGGCACTCGCCCGCACGCGCGCGCACACCGCCTCATTTTCGCGCGCCGCATCGGCAACAATACAGTGGATGTGTGCGATGCTCCTCGGATTCTGGCTTCTCACGGAGGTTGCACTTGCCGCGCCGCACTTTCTTTCCTATTTCAACGAGCTCGGCGGCGGCACACGGAACGGCTACCGCTATGTGACCGACTCGAACTACGACTGGGGGCAGGACTTGCTCCGACTAAAAAAATGGGCGGAACAGCGCAACTATGACCATGACAATAACAATGACATACAAAAAATTGCGGTGGACTACTTCGGCGGCGGCAATCCGCGCTATTACCTCGGCGACAAAGAAGTTGACTGGAATTCCGCAAAAGGGAACCCGGCTGCGCAGGGCATCCGTTGGCTTGCGGTATCAGTGAATATTCTCCAAAACGCAATCCAGCCGACGGCGAAGGGATTTGAGCGCAAACCGGAAGAAGAATATCGGTGGCTTACGAGCATCCGCAAGCCCGCGCCAGGGCTCGGCAACGTACCCGAGCCCGATTTCAAGGCAGGGACTTCGATATTCATATACAAGCTCTGACTTATAACTGATAACTCATGACTTATGACTTATGACGGGAATCCGTTATTAGTTATAGGTTATAAGTTTGCAGGATTATTTGTAATACACCCTGTTCTCCACTCTGAAATCCACGTAGTGCAGTTTCTGCGGGGACGGGAATTGGCCCGACGCGGAAAAAATTTGCCGGACCGCATCGGCAACGGCAGCGAGCGGGAACCTCAAACTGAAATACAGGCGGGGACCGTTGAGCGTCACCACTTGTACTTCCTCGCGAGAAAGGTCTTCAAGCCGCACTTCGCCCGCTACCGCACCGCTCTCACGAAGCACCGAGAATATCTCAAGAAGATGCTCCATCAGTGGAGAAGGCAATGCTACCGCTCCGATGCCAAGCGTCCGGCCCGAGTAATCGTGAACGGTTTTGAGCAACCCTCCTTCCCCGTCGAGCGCCCGCGCAAAGAGCACGCCGTTCTTATCGAACCACCAGCACGTCGTGCCGCTCGAATCCTGTTCGAATAAAACCGAATTATTACCGACTATTGGATTATCATTCGTTGTAATTCGGTTATCATTCGAGCGACTAACGAGGCACCATACCCCCACCGGCACCCGCTCTGTTACTTGTACCCGCACGGTGCGAGTAGCGTAGCTTTTCGAAATGGTAAGACTCGCCACTGCAGGAAGCAGAGTAATATTTTCCCGCGCAAACTCCGGCCACGCAAACAAGCGGTCAATACCGAGAAGTTTCGCGAAGCTTCCCTGAAACGCAATCCCCTTCGCCACATCAAGCACCGCATCGGTCAAAACGCGCGCATTCCCCTCCACCACCACTTCCCGTACTTCTAAAAAGGAGGAATACCATACAAGCCATGCAGCGCCGATAAGGAGCAGACCTAAAACTCCAAAACCGTATATCCCGAGAAGGCGGTGGCGCCGCCGCCCGCGGTTGCGTTCGGAATCGGAAAGATAGGAAGAGATTTTCATTGGTCAATAGTTGAAAGTTATGGAAGCGAGTATAGGTATTGGTGGATGGTTTTTGGTTTTTATTCCCTATGACCAGCGACTATTTTCCGAGCTCGCTTCTACAACCAATAACCAATAGCTAGACTAAAAACCGTTCCATCAGCGGATTCAACCGCGTGAGGAGCTCGTATTGCGTCGTGCCTATCATCCGCGCCGCTTCCTGCGCGCGGATTTCTTCCCTGCCGCTCTTCCCCAACAGGGTGACCACGGTCCCCGGGCGGCAACGGATCCCCGTCACGTCAATCGCGGTTAGGTCCATGGAAACGCGCCCGATGACTTTTGCAAATTTCCCGCCCACCAAAACCTGGCCGATACTCGAGAATGCGCGCGGGAATCCGTGCCAATACCCGATAGGCAAAATCGCCATCACTCCCGCATGACACATCCGCTCGGTGATGTCATAACCAATGTAGTCGCCTGCGCTGAATTTTTTTACCTCGCTTATAACCGTCCGCCACGAGAGCACTGGCTCCAGTATTAAGGATGGGAGCCCCGACGCCCGCAGGCCTGCGGGGTCGGGGCTCCGACCCCCTACGGGGCGTCGGAGCTGCATCTCGAGTTCGGGCGACGCATGAAAACCGTAAAGCCCCATCCCGATCCGTACTGCATCAAAATGATATTTAGGGTTGATGCTCGCCGCCCCCGTCGCCGCCGCATGCGCCGTGAGATTGCGGAATCCGGCTTTCTTGAGCATCCGCAACGCTTCCTCAAATTTCTTGAGCTGGAGCTCCGTATACGTGGGGTACGTCACGTCCTTCGCCGAGGCGAAATGGGTAAAAACACCAGTCAACTTATGACTTATAACCGATGACGGATAACGGAGTATCTTCAAAACTCTTGGCAATTCTTCCACATAGAACCCCTGGCGATGGAAACCGGTATCTATTTTCAAGTGAAACGACGGGACCGTTTTCGGGCGCGTGAGCGCTTTGAGCGCCTCGAAGTTTGACACGCTCACCGTAATCCCACAGTCTGCCGCATCGGAAAGCCGCGCGGGGAGCGTCGGCCCCAAAATAAGTATGGGCTTTTGAATCCCCTCTCTCCGCAAACGGTTTCCTTCCACAATCGAGTCCACGCAAAAGCCGTCCACGCCGGAATCCTCCGCAAGCTTCGAAAAAAGCGCGAGACCGTGTCCGTACGCATTCGATTTCACCACCGCCCAAAGCTTTACCCTTGGCGCGAGAAGACGCCGGAACGCATGGTAATTATGACGCGCTGCTTTTCCATCAATCTCAATCCATGTCCGCAAGCCATCCAGTTTGGTCATAAAAATAGGAGTTGGTTAAAGGTTGGAAGTTGTGGAAGCGAGTATGGTCATCGGTAATTGGTCTTTGGTTTTCCTTTTCCACAACCAAAGACTTTCTTCCAAACCCGCCTCCACAACCAACAACCAATCACTCTATAAGTTTCTTTCCTACATATTTCTGAAGTACTTTCGGTACCTCCACCTTTCCCTCTTTGGTCTGGTAGTTCTCGAGGATTGCGGCAATGGTACGTCCCATAGCAAACACCGTCGCGTCGTTCATATGCACGAACTCGGTTTTCCCGTCGGCACGCCTTACTTTTGTATTCAAACGCCGCGCCTGATAATCGGTCATAAGGTCGGCGGAATGCGTCTCGCGGTATTTCCCCTCGCTCGGGAACCACGTCTCAATATCAAGATGTCGCGCATCAGGGTTTCCCTGGTCTCCCGTCGAGCAAATCACCACGCGATAGGGAAGTTCGAGCGACCACATAAAATATTCCTGTATTCCCACAAAAAAATTTTGTTCGGTAACCGAATGCTCGGGAAGCGTGAAGCTTTCCATTTCAACTTTGTCGAATTGATGCACGCGAAGAATCCCCCGCGTATCTTTCCCGTAACTCCCCGCTTCGCGCCGGAAACTCGTCGAGAAACCCACATAGCGGATAGGTAAATCCTTCTCGGGAATTATCTGGTCCATGTGCAACGGCCCCAATGTATGTTCCGCGGAACCCACAAGGTACAAATCATCGGAAGGGATGTGGTACCGTTCCTCTTTCGGCTCAAGCCGTCCCATTCTTTGCATCACCTCGGGACGAATCATTACGGGAGGCACCACCGGCACAAACGGCTTGCCGTCATACCCCGGCTTCACACCTTCCGCGGCGGAACGCATCACGCTCGGATTGGTGAGCGTCGCGAGCGCGTAATGTACGAGGGCGAATTCGAGCTGCGCCGCCGCGCCTTTCAAATATGCAAAACGTGTACCGGACACCTTTGCCGCGGTTTCCACATCAATCAATCCCAATGCTTCGCCAAGCTCAAGATGGTCTTTCGGTTTCCCGCCAAAGGCGGATCCGCCTCCGGCGGAGAAATCTCGCGGCTCCCCCACTACGCGAATTACTTTATTCGCACTTTCATCTTTCCCGACCGGCGTGTCGTCGCTCGGGAGGTTTGGAATTTTGAGCCACACCTGCTCGCGCTTTTCTTCTATTGCACGGAGTTCTCCCTCAAGTTTTTTCACTTTCTCCTTATTACTTGCTCCTTTCTCCTTATCCCTCTCTTTACTGATTTTTTTCTGCTCCGCGCGCAGACCATCAAGCTCTGCGGTGAGTGTCCGCCATTCGCTGTCAAGCTTCATAAATTCGTCCACGAGCTTAGGACTGGCGTTTTTCGTCGCAATCGCCTTTTTTACGCGCTCGGGCTCCTCCCGAAGAAGTTTGATATCAAGCATTTTCTTAATCTTAAGCTAGTTTTTGACCGCCGTGAAGGTTCTCAAACTCAAGCACTTCGGCGTCACGGATAAGAATAGTCCGGCCTGTGGTATAGGAAAGCCCCTTATTGGGCTGGGCTTCAAAACCAAGGTACGCACAATTCACGCCGCGCTTTTTTGTTTCGTTTATTGCGGGTTGCAAGTCAGAGTCTGAACTTCCGAGAATTACTTCTTCGGCTCTTTTATCGCACGCGACGCTCACCATATCCACCGCAATACGCACGTCAACGCCTTTTTCTCTAAACACCAGAACTTTCTTGCCGCCGTCCCCATCTTCCATCTGCCCGCGTACCCGTCCGCTCAATATGACTTCGAAGCCCTGCCGCTCAAGATACGTTTTGAGGAGCCGTTGTTCTTCAATAAGCTGGCGGGACTTTTCTTTGCTATCCGCGTGTTCTTTGATGCGCGCGAAGTAAAACACTTTTCGCCGGAGCTCCATGCCGGCAAGCACTTTGTCGAGAAGCCCCTTGAAATCGTATTCATGCCACAGTGGCTTCCCTCTGCCTGCTTCCTTAAAAACAGAACGCATCTTGCCTTTGAAATTTTCCCCGTCAACAAACAAGAAAGTCACCATTGCTCCTTATCTTACCAGCAAAAAACACAAAACCCCAGCGGACCTTGCGGCTGGCTGGGGCGTGTATGCTTTTACTGTAATCGTCTCGTATAAAAAGTCAATGAGGAGTCTTGTCCAGCACAACATGATACTGAAATAGGCTCGGGTTTTGCACAGTAAGCCGTTGTCCCCACAAGGGACCCCGGACAGCGCCGAAGCGATACCGTTGCCATTTAGGTTTGGCAATCAGATATTCAGATTTCAAATTGCTGAAAATACGAGCATACTAAAGCATATTTCGTATGGAAAGTCAATATCCCCAAGAATGCTTGAAGTTGCTACCATTAGAAGCATTGGTAAATGGTTGAAGGTTATAGAAGCGAGTATGGTTATTGGAGAGAGGTTTTTGGTATGGATACCCTATGACCAATGACCATCTTCTAAACTCACCTCCAAAACCAACAACCAATAACCTGCTCTATAAAAATGAAATCAAAAAAATCAGAAGAATCTCTTGATGCTGTCCGCCACTCTTTGGCGCACCTTTTAGCTGCCGCAGTCCGCGAACTCTACCCGGGCGCGCAGAACGCCATCGGGCCCGCAATAGAAAACGGTTTCTATCAAGACTTTGACTTCAACAGCGCAGATTCACGCGGATCGAAACGCGGATTAACGCAGATATCGGAGAACGATCTCCCCGCCATCGAGAAAAAGATGCGGGAGCTTTTGCCACAGTGGAAAGAATGGACCAAGAAGGAAGTAACCCTCGCGCAAGTAAAAAAAGAATTTGCATGGAATGCGTACAAGATGGAACTCGCCAAGGAATTCGCCAAAGAAAAGAAAACACTCACCTTTTATATCTGCGGCGGGTTTGTAGACCTCTGCAAAGGAGGCCACTCGCTTCCGCTCGCCGAGATTGACCCAAAAAGCTTTAAGCTCGATCGCCTCGCGGGAGCGTACTGGCGCGGGGATGAAAAGAATAAGATGCTCACCCGTATCTATGGACTTGCCTTCACGACGAAAGAAGAACTAGATGGGTATCTCGTGATGCGCGAGGAAGCAAAAAAGCGTGACCATCGTGTTCTTGGGGAACGGCTCAAACTTTTCACGTTCGCCGATGAAGTAGGACCCGGGCTCCCATTGTGGCTTCCCAACGGCACCATCATCCGCGATGAAATCGAGAGCTATGCGAAAGAAGTGGAGCGTGCATGGGGCTACCAGCGCGTGACCACTCCTCATATCGCAAAGGAAGCTTTGTATCGCATGTCCGGGCACATCCCCTACTATGCCGACAGCATGTACCCGCCAATGAAACTTGACGATGGGAACTACTACCTCAAGGCGATGAACTGCCCGCACACGCACATGATTTACAAAGCGGAGCCGCGGAGTTATCGCGACCTTCCGTTGCGCTTCGCAGAGTACGGCACCGTGTATCGCTATGAGCTCTCTGGTACGCTCGCGGGACTCCTCCGCGTCCGCGGCTTCACGCAAAACGACGCACACATCTACTGTCGCGAGGATCAGGTTGAAGTAGAATTTCTGAAAGTCATGAAACTCCACGAATTCTGGTATCGTGATGTTTTCGGCATCAATAATTTCTATATGCGCCTCTCACTCCCCGCGAAAGACAAGAGGAAATATGCGGATATCCCTTCGGGCTGGAAAAAGGCAGTGGAGATGCTGCGGGATATCATGAAAAAGTCGGGCCTTCCTTTTGTCGAAGCAGAAGGAGAAGCCGCATTTTATGGCCCGAAGGTGGACTTCCAAATCAAGAGCGTCGTTGGCCGCGAGGAAAGCGCCTCGACGAACCAGCTCGACTTCCTTGCCACCGAGCGATTCAACCTCACCTATACCGACAAAGACGGGAAAGAAAAACCTGTATATGTCATTCACCGCGCTCCGCTTGGCGCTCATGAGCGCTTCATCGCGTTCCTTATTGAACACTTCGCCGGCGCATTCCCCCTCTGGCTTTCCCCTCTACAAGTAACAGTGCTCCCCGTGAGCGAGAAATTCGTAGCGTATGGCGCGAAGGTGCGCGATGCGCTCCAAAAAGAAAACATCCGCGTAGAACTCCAGCACGCAGACGAGACGCTCGGCAAACGCATCCGCGCGGCGGAACTCATGAAAACCCCTTACGTCCTCGTCGTAGGCGAAAAGGAAACGGCGAATGAGAGTGTGAACGTGCGCCACTACCGGCGCGGGCAAGAGGGAGAAATAAAACTTGAGATGATCATCAAGAAAATCGAGACTGAGGTCGAAGAGAAGTTAATCTAGTTTTCCGCATCAATTTCTCCGCACTCCCCCGCCCACTTTCTAAAGTGCAGTTATATAAGCGATCGTTTGTATAACAACACTTTAGCCAAGAACCTTAAAGTGTGCCTTGAGATGCAAATCAATGTCGGTCTGCTTCACAAGCAAAAAACGGACGTATGGCCTCAATTGAAAAATCTCCACGGCAAAATCAACCTCGTCCCTGCACTCAAACGGATACACAAAAACGCTTTTTTGCATTGGGTAAAAACCAAAGCGCTTCAATGTGCTTGCAAGCGCATTCCTCCCCCGCTTTTGCTCTTCGGGAATATCAAATATCACCATACGCCACACCTTATCCCACCGTGCCGGTTTTTCAATTTTTAACGTGTCGAGATTATATTCCAAAACCCTTCTATTACCGCCATCAGTCAACTCAAGCTGCACCGTACCGTCAGCGTCTTCCCTAACACTAATCAATTTTGACTCGTAGAGGCGGCGTATCGCCGCTTGAAGTGAGCGGCGGTTTATCTCGTCCCATTCCTTTGAGGCTTTCGAAACAACTCGAAAGTAAGCCTGTGGGCTCCCCGATAATGAGAGGGCGACGCCAGCTTTAAGAAACAGTAATACTTTTTGCATGACATAGCCGAAGCGTTCTTTTGACCCCCTCTTTCTTCTCATGCTAAAATACTACCACAAAAGTGCAGTTATAAGAACGATCGTTTATATAGCGTCATTTATGAAAAAATCAAAAATCCTCGTCATCGTCGGTCCCACCGCGAGCGGGAAAACTGCACTTGCAATTAAATTCGCCAAAAGGCTGAATGGGGAAATTGTCTCCGCCGACTCGCGGCAGGTGTATCGCGGGATGGACATAGGTACCGCGAAGCCGCCGATTTCACATGCGCCGAAAGGCACATCCGTGAAATCGAGCGCCCCGAAGAAGCGGAGCGGAAGCGGGGCAGTCAAATACGCCTACGGAATCCCCCACCACCTCATCGACATCAAAAATCCCGACGAGGACTACACCGTTGCCGAATACAAGCGCGACGCCATCAAGGCAATCCGCGGAATTCTCCGCCGCAAGAAACTCCCTATCCTTGTGGGCGGCACGGGACTCTACGTGAAAGCGGTGGTGGAAAATCTCGACATCCCCAAAGTAATTGCGAACGAGAAGTTACGTAGAAGAATGGAGAAAGAAGTAAGGAGTAAAGGACTGGAATACCTGTTCAAAAAGCTCGTCGCGCTTGACCCGGAAGCGGCGTACATTGTGGACCCCAAGAACCCCCGGCGCGTGGTGCGAGCGCTTGAGGTAACGCTCGCGACGGGAAAACCCTTCACCGCCCAGCGGACGAAAGGCGCTCCCCTCTTCGACGCAAAAGTCATCGGTATGAAAGTCCTTCCGGCAACTCTCCGCCGCCGCATCGAGAAACGCGTGGATGAAATGATGCGCGACGGGCTCGTAAAGGAAGTCCGGGCACTCTACAAAAAATATGGAAAAGTAAAAGCGCTTGATGCCATCGGGTACCGCGAGATTGTCGACTTCCTCGACGGGAAAATTCCGCTCGACGAAGCTGTTCGGCAAATCAAAATAAACACATGGCACTACGCCCGGCGGCAGATGACGTGGTTTCGGAAAGATAAGGGCATACGATGGATTGCAAAACCAGCCGTCACCTCACAACATACCAACATACTCAAGTATGTTGGTATGTTGTGAGGGTTCTGCATCCAAAAGCAAACTGGTCCAGCGTGAGCCAGACCAGTTCCTGTAGGCGCATCAAAAGTCCCATTCGCGGACGATAACCGCGCAGAGGTTAGGACCGGGTTTGCATGGCTCCCCTCCTCCGATGTAGAGCCCCTTCGCTATATCAAGATTCCCAATATAGATCCTCCGCTTGCTCGAATCAAGAAAGGAACCCCAATGGTACCAGTCGCGCAGGAAGTGCCCGCGCCCGGTGCGGTGTAAGGTGATAGCTGCTTCCGCAACCATCGCTTCGGGTGCCCGTCGGACGCTGCCAAGCTTGCGAATCGCCCCCTCTTGAGCTTGCCATGTCATTCCGCAAAACCTCTGGTAAAAATCAATAAGGTAATACCCGCCGCGATAGTTCTTATCAGCCCATCGGTTTTCGGAGAGGCCGAGCCACCATTCATCGGAATCAAAGTAGCGGCGGCTCTCCGGAAGGTGCCATTCCTCGATTCGCTCGCGCTGCTTACGCAAGGAAAAACCGAAGCACCACACGAGGAACCACCACGCCTTTTTCGCCTTGTTCTCATTCGCGCAGTTTATGAGCGTCGCCATCTCATACCGCAGCGGAACGGCTTCGACTGGGCATAACGTGTCCTCCCACGCTTTCGCGGCTTGCACAAGCGAGACCACGCGCGGAATATCGAGCACATCGCTCCTCCGAGCTTGTTCCACAAGTGGTCCGCGCCACTGTGAGCAACCCACAAGCGCCGCTGCCCTTGTGATAAATTTTTTCATTCATGCTCCTTCTCTTCAATAAAATAAAAATCCGAAAAAAAGCGGTCGGAAACCCCGCAAACCCTTATGTAGATATAAAGGTTCTGGCTTCAGCATATCACGCCCGGTCAGTAGAAACTCGACCTGCTTTGCACCTCTCGCCTTCGGCGAGAAGTCGAGTTTTCACTGCCGGGCACGCACGCCCAACGCCTATTTCTTCAGCTCGTCAATGAAAAGCTTCCGCAATGTTTCCGGATTCCCCTTCCCCTTAAGCTCTCCCATCGCTTTCCCCACAAGGAACTGCAAACTCTGCACCTTGCCTTTCTTATAATCGGCGATTGCCTGTGGGTTTGCCACGAGCACCATCTCCACCACCTGCCGCAACTGTCCCTCGTCCGAAACCGACTGCGCGGCTTCATCGCGGAGAATATCCTCGGGGTCTTCATCCGACTCAACCATTTTCCGCAACATATCTTTTGCCTGTCGGCTCGTGATTTTCTTCTCCGCCGCAAGCGAGACAAGGTGGGCGAAATGCTCGGGTTCGACGCGCAATGCGTCAAACGCAATCGCCTTCTCAATCATGAGTCCGCGGAGGTCGCTGGTTAAATAATTGACGAGTAATCGATAATTCTCCTGCGTCGCGGGAGTCAGCTCGGCATACTCGGAAGCGGATTCCTCAAAATATTCCGAGAGTTTCGGCTCTGATATGAGCAACTCAATTTGTTTTGTTTCCACACCGTACTCCTTTGCGAAACGCGCGCGCTTTCCCGCCGGAAGCTCCGGCAATTCCCGCGCAAGGCGTTCCGGCTCGAACACGGAGGTCGCAAACGGCGGAATATCCGGCTCGGGGAAATACCGGTAATCGTGCGCTTCTTCCTTTGAACGCTGGCTCACCGTCTTCTGCCCCGCCTCATCCCACCCGCGCGTCTCTTGCATCACTTTCTTCCCTTCACGCAATGCCTCCTCCTGACGCTTCAACTCATACGCAGTCGCATCTCGCGCCGCTTTGAACGAATTGATGTTCTTGATTTCGACTTTAGTTCCCAACGTGAAATCGCTCGAATTATTTTCGAATTTCTCCGAATCCCGGGCGAATATTCGCTTATCATTCGGTTTGATTCGCGTTTCATTCGGGCGTGATAGCGACACGTTCACTTCGATACGCATATGCCCCTTCTCCATATTCGCGTCCGAGACGCCAAGACATCGTAAGATGAACTGCAACTCCTGCGCAAATTCCCGCACCTGCTCGGCGCTTGTAATGTCGGGCTCCGTTACGAGCTCCATGAGCGGCACGCCGGAACGGTTGAAGTCAACGTAGGACGCGCCCGAATCACTACCGAATCTCCCCGAATCTTTATCGAATATTCGTTCGCCATTCGATCCAATTCGTTGGTCATTCGAGCGAGAACGCTCGTGGACGAGCGTTCCGGTGTCTTCTTCAAGGTGGACACGGCGAATCCGCACGCCGAGCAAATTCCCGCCCGTCACAAGCGGCTGGTCATACTGCGAAATTTGATACCCCTTCGGGAGGTCGGGGTAAAAATAGTTTTTGCGGTCGAACTTCGTCACCGGGTTGATAGTGCCGCCGAGCGCAAGCCCCACCCGTAGCACGTGCCTGATTGCATCCTTGTTCGGCACGGGCAGCGTCCCCGGATGCCCCAAGCACACGGGGCACGTGTTCTTGTTCGGCTGTTTTTCGTCCGCATCGTTTAGCGAATCGCAAAACATCTTTGTCCGCGTTTTGAGCTCCACGTGAATCTCTAAACCGATTGTGGGTTTGTAGTCCATATAGTTGGCTTTTATGTAAGCTTGAAAATCCGTTTCAAGGCACGATTCAACTCCGCAAGGTGATTCGGCAACAGAGAACCAATCACCGAAGCTACGAGGGAAATTTGAAGCGTGATAATCTTCCCAACCCTGTAGAAATTTTCAGGCATAAGCACGACTGCCGGACGCACCTTCTCGCTCTCAAAATCCGTGAACGGGAACCGCACAAGGACGATGTCACCCTTTTTCATGCTTCGGCGGCAGAGAATATAAATCCGGTTCGCTCATGAGAAAATCGAAACTGCCGCCTTCCTGCGCAAGACGGACAAGTTCGGAAACCCTCCGGCTGCGAAGCATTTTTTGAAACACGCGCAACGCCACCTGTTCCATCAGCTTCTCAACTTTCTTTTGCTTGGTGTCTGTTGCCATGCCAGTTATCATAATATCCCCTCCCGTTACGCGCAAGTTATGAAGCTCCACGGGCTTACGCCCGTGGTACCTGCCTGCCGGCAGGCAGGTTTGGAGCTTCACCCCGCCGACGGCGGGGTTTATTAAATCCCACACCGCCTCATCCCCGTGCTCACGCACGGGGTATTCGGCGGGGATTTAATAAAAAGCGTTCCGCCACTTGCCATATGCGCTCGTGAATCTCGTCTATTGAGAGCAGTTTCCCCTTTTCCACGCACTCCAATAATACAAAGTCCTTCGGAAACAACCGCACCATCTCGAGATAGGCCTCTTCCGCGTGCTTCAGGTGATTGAGGTCGGCTTCGTGGATGTCTCGCTTCGCGCCGTTTAGGTACGCTCTCTCCCCCTTCTTCAAGACCAACGCCTGCGCCATCGCGGCGGGCACGTGAAGCACAAGACTTACGTCCGGCTTCGGGATTCCCAGCATTTCATATTCGAGCTTGTATCCCCACTCGAAAAACTTTTTCCGTGCTGCGGCATCCTGAATCTTCCCGCCTTGATGCGCAAGGTTCGAACCCACGTAGCGATTTGCAACCACTACGTTCCCCTCTGTGAGCGCCTGCCGCAGCGCGAACGACGCCTCGTACCGGTCAAGCGCGTAAAATAGCGAAGCGCGCTCCGGACCCACCTCTTCGGCTGTGCCGTACTTCCCATTCAAGTAGCTTTCGGCGAAATATGCCGAGGGTTGCCCGTATTGCGGAAAATCAAACGCTATGACGCTCGAATTACTACCGAATTGTTCCGAATCACTACCAAATAAAGGGTTAATAATCCGTTTATACTCCAGCTCCTTACCGCGGAAATTCGCAATGATAGCGAGCGGGACATTCAAAGATTTTAGATATCTTAACACCTGTCGTATATCTTCTTGCGTAATAAAGCTCGTAGCTTTTACCTCCAGAATGATTTTATTCTCGATAACAAAGTCAGCAATGAAATCGCTGATATCGAGATTGTCCAATTTTAAAACAAATCGCTTCTCACGTTCGTATGGGATCTTTTCTCTCTTTAGAACTCCCTCAATGGCATCCTGATAATTCCTTTCCTTGTAAGAAGAACCTAACTTATTTTGAATTTCAAACAGCAAGCCCATGAGCCGATAGCTCTCCTCTTTCAAGATTATTTGCTCACCATTCGGCTCCATTCGATTTTTATTCGAGCGAGATACGTCCATTCGGTTGCCATTCGAGCGTAAAACGAGACGCTCAACGAGTAGTTTCGTTTGCGCGGTTTTCCCGCTCCCGTCGGTGCCTTCGATGACGATGAATATTCTTTTAAGATTGCTCACAATAGAAAGATTATAGCGCGTAGATATCCAATACAAAACCGCCCTTGCGGGCGGTTGTTCTTCCGAAGATTAATCAATGACTTCTATCCCCATCGAGCGCGCCGTTCCCCGTATAATCTTCTCCGCGGCGTCCAGGTCATGCGCATTCAAGTCCGGCATTTTTCGCTCCGCAATCGCACGGATGTCCGCTTTCGTCACTTTTCCCACTTTCGCTTTCAGAGGGTCCGCCGCGCCCTTCTCCACCTTTGCGGCTTTCTTCAAAAGCGCCGAGGCGGGCGGGGTTTTCAAGATAAAGGTAAAACTCCGGTCTTCAAAAATCGTGATTTCCGCCGGCACTATATCACCCGTCATTTCTTTCGTTTTCTCGTTGAATTGTTTGCAAAACTCCGCGATGTTGATTCCATGCGGACCAAGCGCCGTTCCCACGGGAGGAGCAGGGTTTGCCTTGCCGGCGGCGAGCTGCAGTTTAAGTTTTGTTTTGATTTTCTTTGCCATGTGTTTGTATAAGCACTAAATTCGAATATCGAAATCCGAAACAATATCTAATCTCTAAACTCCAAATTCAAAACGTTTGAAATTTCGAATTTAGTGTTTGGAATTTGTTTAGGATTTAGAATTTCGTGCTTCGGATTTAAAAAGGTAGGTCCTCTTCTTTTATCTCACCTTTAGGCTCTTCATCAAGGTTGATCGTCGGAATCTCTTCTTGCTGGATGGTCTCGGGTTTTTGGTTTGTGGCAGTGGGATTACTTCCACTCCCCGAAGCTCCTGCCTGCCCGCCAAAGCCCTGCGACGGCTGGGAGCTTGCCGAAGAGTCGCCCGCGCTCCGCGGCCCCAACTGGAGGCGCTCAAGTATGATTTCAGTGCTCTTCCGCGTCTGCCCCTGCTTGTCCTGCCACGTACGCGTCCGCAACCGCCCCTCGACAAACGCTATACCCCCTTTTTTCAAATATTGGCTTGCAATCTCGGCACTCCTTCCCCATGCCACGACATTGTGAAACTCCGTCTCATTCTGCTTCGCGCCCGCCTTGTCCGTCCACACGCGGTTCGTGGCAATGCCGAAACTCGTGACCGATGCCCCGCCCGGCGTCGTCCGCAACTGGGGGTCGGCGGTCAAGCGCCCGATGAGGAAAACCTTGTTTAAGTTCATGGGAGTATTCGCGAATAATGCAAATCTGGGTTCAATAATGCGAATAAATTCCGTTTGCCTCTATATTAGCATTATTTGCCTCAATTCGCGTTATTAGCGCCTGCCTGCCGGCAGGCAGGATTACTCCTATTGCAAAATCTCTTCAATCTTTTTCTCAATCGCTTCGTTGGTGAGCGGGGCGCCTGGCGCGCTGCTTTCAACGTGCATAGCGCGCGGTGCGCGGCGCGGCTTCACAGAAAAACCGGCGGAAAAAGTTGCCCCCGCCTTTTCTTTGCGCACAGGCATACGGAGCACGAGAAGCCGCAGGATGGATTGGATAACCTGAAAATCTTTCTCAAGCTGCGCCGCCGATTCCGGCATGGTCTGGATCCGCAGGAAACCGAAATACCCCGACACCTCCTTCTCTACCGGATATGCGAATGCAAGATGCTTCAATGCTCCCTGGGTAACCACTGAACCGTATTGCGCGGCTTTTTTGGAAATTTCCTGTGCGGCGGCTTCGTCCCGTACGAGAAACGCTACCTCATATTCCCTTGCTTCTTTCTCCTGGCTCTGTGTCATGCGCTACAAAGATTACTCGAATATATTCGGAGCGTCAACCCCTCACATAAATGAGGAGTCATGGATTCAGTGCGCTGCTCCTCGTTATGTGAGGGGTCAATCTCTAACTCTCTTCCGCCGCGGCAACCGGAGTATCCGTTTCGCCGCCCTTCACGCCTTCCGGAGAAGCCTCCGCCGCAACAACCTCAAGAGCATCCTCTTCTTCCGTCGCGGCAATCTGCTCCCCACCCGCCTTTTTCCCCACGGGAATCAGCCGCCCGATGATAACATTTTCCTTCAAGCCGCGGAGGCGGTCTATCCTGCCTTCAACTGCTCCCCGCACCAGTACCCGTGCCGTATCTTGGAAAGAGGCCGCCGAGAGGAAACTTTCGGTGGTAAGCGAAATCTGGGTAATACCCATAAGTATCTGCTCTGCCTTCGCGGGCGTACGGCCCGCACGCTTCAACTCGCGGTTCACCGTGAGGAACTTCGGCTTCTCAATAATCTCTCCTGCCACAAAGTCAGGCGCATCACCCGCATCCTTAATGCGTACGCGGGCAAACATCTGCCGCACGATTACCTCAATGTGCTTGTTGTTGATGTACGCGCCTTCAGAAAGGTAAATATGCTGCACTTCGCTCGCAATATAGCGCTCCACCTCCGAAATTCCCTTGAACTCAAGAAGCTCGCGGAGGTCGAGGTTCCCTTCCGAAAGCTGGTCGCCGCGATGGACTTCCTTGCCGGATGAGACGAATATCATTGCCGAACGGGGCAGTGAAAGCTCCACTTCTTTCTTCTTGCCCTCCGCCTTGATGACAATTACTTTCAGGGCTCCCCGATCCTCAATCTTCGTCACCACGCCGTCCACTGGCGAAAGTGCCGCACGCCCTTTGGGAGGACGCGCTTCGAAAATTTCCTCGATACGGGGCAGCCCGTGCGTGATGTCGATACCCGCAACGCCGCCGGTGTGGAACGTACGCATAGTGAGCTGCGTCCCCGGTTCGCCGATGGATTGCGCCGCCACGACCCCGACCGCCGCCCCATGCTGGACGGGCTTGTTGTCTCCCAAATCATATCCGTAACACTTCGCACACACGCCATAGAGCGTCTTACACGCAATCGGCGAGCGCACCTTCACCACTTCGATATCCGATTTCTCAATCAAATCCGCAGCGGCGCGGTCCACGATCTCACCGGCTTTGACCACTACGCGTTTGCCAATCTTCACGTCTTCAAGCATCGTCCGCGAGAAAACCCGTGTCCCGAGCGGAAGGTTGAAATCCTTTCCGTCGGCGCGCACCACAGCAAGTCCTTCCTTGGTTTTGCAGTCTTCCTCCGCCACAGTGATGTCCTGCGCAACATCCACAAGACGGCGGGTAAGATACCCTGCCTGCGCGGTTTTCAAAGCCGTGTCGGTAGTGCCTTTCCTCGCGCCGTGGGTTGAGATGAAGTACTCAAGCACGGAGAGTCCCTCTTTGAGCGAAGACCTCAACGGCAGCTCGATAATCTCGCCCTTCGGGTTCTGCACAAGCCCCTTCATGCCCATCATCTGAATCGGCTGCGACCAGGAACCACGGGATCCCGAATCTACAATCTGATAAATGGGGTTGTCCTTGGGCATCACGACAGAAACAAGTTTTGCGATTTCCGCCTTCGCCGCTTCCCACACGCTGATCACGCGCGCACGGCGTTCCGCAGTGGTAAGCAGCCCTTCCTGATACTGTTCACGGATATGCGCCACCGCCGTTTCCGAGCGCGCAAGCACGTCGGCTTTTTCTTTAGGAATAATAAGGTCGGACATCGCCCAGGTAATTCCCGAACGCGTTGCCATCTCGAACCCGAGGAGTTTCACGCGGTCAAGCACGTCGCGCGCAACCTCCATGCCGTGGGCGTTCAGCACCGATTCGATAAGGTGAGAAAGTTTTTTCTTATTCAAAACCTCGTTCACATACGGCACCGTTCCCCGCAACGCTTCGTTGAAGATGAGGCGCCCAAGAGTAGTCTCCAATCCGCTCACCCGAAGTGGCGTGTGAAGCGCGATTATCTCCGCATCATACGCAAGGAGCGCCTCGCGGATATCAATCACCGTCCTCGGCGTACCGGCATACGACAGGGCGGGGCGAGTAAGGTAGTAGGAACCGAGCACCATATCCTGCGTAGGATTCACGATAAGCTCGCCGGTTGCGGGCTTGAGCAAATTCCGGGAAGCCGCCATGACTTCTCCCGCCTCCTTTTGCGCGATGTCCGAGAGCGGCAAATGCACCGCCATCTGGTCACCGTCAAAGTCGGCGTTGAATGCCACGCAGACAAGCGGCGGGATTTGTATCGCCAAACCTTCCACGAGCATGGGACGGAATGCTTGTACCGAGAGCCGGTGCAATGTCGGCGCACGGTTCAGAAGCACGTAACGGTTTTTGATAATTTCTTCAAGAATCGCCCATACCTCATCGCTTCCTTCCTCGATAACGCGCGAGGCACCGCGGATATTGTGCGCAAGCCCCCGGCGGACGATTTCGGAAATCACGAACGGACGGAAAAGCTCCAGCGCCATGCGCTTCGGAAGTCCGCATTCGTCGAGTTTCAGTTTCGGCCCCACCACGATCACCGAGCGGCCGGAGTAATCCACGCGCTTCCCCAAAAGATTTTGCCGGAACCGCCCCTGCTTGCCTTTAAGCATGTCGGCGAGGCTGCGGAGCGGCCGCCGCTGGGCGGAGAGCTGCTGCGTCCCGAACCGCGCCGAGTTGTCGATAAGCGCATCCACCGCCTCTTGCAACATACGCTTTTCGTTCTGGACAATCACATCCGGAGCTTTGATTTCGAGAAGCTTCTTCAAACGGTTGTTCCGGTTGATTACGCGACGGTAAAGGTCGTTCAGGTCAGATGTCGCATATCTCCCTCCGTCAAGCGCCACCATGGGACGTAAATCCGGCGGGAGCACGGGAAGCGTGGTAAGCACCATCCATTCCGGTCGGATGCCGTTCTTGAGCATGGACTTGAGCATTTTAAGGCGCCGCAGCTGCTTGATGTCGGTAACCTTGCCCTTCGAAAGTTCAATCTCCTTCTCGGTGTATTGAATTTCCTTCCGAAGGTCCATATGCTCGAGAATCTTGCGGATTGCCGAGGCGCCCGTGCCCGCAGCAAACACCCCGCCGAACCGCCGGGCAAGACTGAAGTATTCCCCTTCCGAGAGCACCTGCCCTATGCGGAGGCCTCCCAATACCTCGCGCACTTCGGCAGCGGCGGAAGTGACCTCTCCTTTCATCCCCTTGTCCTTCGCAACAGCCTTAAGCTTCCCTTTGAATTCCCGTTCGAGTTCAAGCAACGCTTCGCGCTGCTTCGCTTCGTCGACTTCAGTCACAATGTATGCCGAGTAATACACCACGCGCTCAAGCTTGAGCGAAGAAGAATTGAGCATAAGGCTCAAGCGCGAAGGCACGCTCTTCAAAAACCAGATATGCGCAACCGGCACGGCAAGGGAAATGTGCCCCAACCGCTCGCGGCGCACCGATGAACGCGTAACTTCGACGCCGCACTTGTCACACACCACGCCCTTGTAGCGGATACGGCGATATTTGCCGCAATAACATTCATAGTCCTTGGTTGGACCGAAAATACGCTCCGAGAAGAGACCGTCTTTCTCCGGCCGCTGGGTCCGGTAGTTGATAGTCTCGGGTTTTACCACTTCACCGCGCGACCACTCGAGAATATTTTCCGGAGATGCGACGCTGATTTTCAAGGCCGAGAAATCTTCGCGGCGAGGCCCCGACGCTCCCGCGGGCGCTTCCTGGCCTCCTTCATAGAGCGGCTGGATGTTGAACGCGAGGGATTTCAGTTCGTTCACCAGCACATTGAAAGATGCGGGGATATTCGGCCCCTTGATCGGCTCTCCGCGGATAATAGATTCGTATGCCGCCGCCCTGCCGATAACGTCGTCGGACTTGATGGTGAGCATCTCCTGGAGCACGTGCTTCGCGCCATATCCCTCAAGTGCCCAGACTTCCATTTCTCCGAAGCGTTGCCCGCCGAACTGCGCTTTGCCGCCCAACGGCTGCTGGGTGATGAGCGAGTAAGGACCGATGGAACGCACGTGCGCTTTGTCTTCGACAAGATGGTTCAGCTTCAGCATGTAAACCACCCCCACGTTCACCCTGCTTTCAAAAGGCTTTCCGGTCCGCCCGTCGTAGAGCGTCATCTTCCCGTCTTCGGAGTACCCCGCGGCACGAAGCTCGGCACGGATGTCCGCTTCGCTTGCCGAGTCCAACCCCGGCGTCACCGCGCGGTATCCGAGCTTCGCCGCGGCGAGGCCCAAATGCGTCTCGAGCACCTGTCCCAGGTTCATACGGGAAGCGACGCCAAGCGGGTTCAAGATAATATCCACCGGCGTACCGTCAGGAAGATACGGCATATCCTCCGTCGCGCGCACTTGAGAGATAACACCCTTGTTGCCGTGCCGCCCCGCAAGCTTGTCGCCCGCCTGCACTTTCCGCAGTTGGGCCACCTCCACCTGAATCCGCTTAATGATGCCCGGTTCAAGCTTGTCGCCCTGCTCGCGGTCGAATACTTTTATGCTCACCACGCGCCCCCGCTTCCCGTGCGGCAATGTAAGCGAAGTGTCTTTCACATCGCGCGCCTTTTCGCCGAATATCGCGCGGAGGAGCCGTTCTTCGGCGGTAAGTTCCGCCTCGCCTTTCGGCGAAATTTTTCCCACAAGAATGTCCCCCGCCTTCACTTCCGCCCCCACCCGCACGATTCCCTCTTCATCAAGATTCCGTAGTTTTTCTTCTGACACGTTCGGGATATCCGGCGTGGTAAGTTCCGGCCCAAGCTTCGTATCACGCACATCGCAATAAAAGTCCTCTATATGGATAGAGGAAAAGTTGTCATTCTGCACCACGCGCTCCGACAAAACAATCGCGTCTTCAAAGTTGGCGCCGTCCCAAAGCATAAATGCCACAAGAAGGTTTTGCCCGAGCGCAAGCACTCCATTCTCCGTCGAAGGGCCGTCAACCAGAATATCTCCCTTCTTTACCGTAGCGCCGGAGAGCACCAGCGGCCGCTGCGAGATACAGGTAAACTGGTTCGAACGCTTGAATTTCTGCAAAGTATGCGTCACCATGGCGCCCTTCTTATACTTAATCTTCACATGCGTGGCGTCAGCCTCGAGTATCTCCCCGTCGTCTTCGGCAACTATCACGTATCCCGATTGCTGCGCGACGCGCTCCTCCTCGCCCGTGCCCACATACGGCGCCTGGGGGCGCACGGAACCCACCGCCTGCCGTTGCATGTTTGAACCCATCAAGGCGCGGTTCGCATCGTCGTGCTGCAAGAATGGGATAAGCGAAGTGGCAACGCTGATAAATTCGTGCGGTGCCACGTCGATGTAGTCCACCTCATCGGAAGAGACCGTCCCGGGCGCACCCTTCACGCGCGCTTCCACGAACGGGACGGAAATATTCCCCTTAAGGTCGCGCGGCACACCCGCATGCGTAATTTTCATCCGCTCTTCTTCAAGCGCATCGAGCCAGGCAATCTCTCCGGTCACGCGCCCCTTCTCCACTTTTACATACGGCGCCTCGAGAAATCCAAACTGGTTGATTTTTGCAAAACTCGCCAAGTAGTTGATAAGCCCGATATTCGCGCCTTCCGGCGTCTGAATAGGGCAAATGCGGCCGTAGTGCGAGCGGTGCACATCGCGCACCTCGAAACTCGCCCGTTCGCGCGTAAGCCCTCCGGGGCCCAACGCAGAAATACGCCGCTTGTGCTCAAGCTCGGCAAGCGGGTTCACCTGGTCCATGAACTGCGAGAGTTGCGAGGAAGCGAAAAATTCCTTCACCACCGCCACGATAGGACGGAAGTTGATGAGCTGCGCGGGCATGAGCCCTTCGCGCGCCTGGGTCGACATGCGGTCTTGCACGATGCGCTTCAACCGCGCGATGCCGATACGAAGCCGTCCCTGGAGAAGTTCCCCTACCGCCTTGAGACGGCGATTCCCGAGGTGGTCAATATCGTCGGGTTCCGCATCAACCGCATTGTTCAGAGCAATGATCTCCTTGATGATGGCAATCATATCGCTTACATCCAAAAGGCGGTTCTTGTTCTCTTTGGGAAGCCCGAGCCGCTGATTCATCTTGAAACGGCCCACCTCTCCAAGGTCATAGCGGTCAAAGCGCTGGAAAAGCCCGTCCACAAGTCCTTTCGCGGTTTGCGGCGTCGCGGGGTCTCCCGGACGGAGACGCCGGTAAATTTCAAGATATGATTCGTCCTTGTCCTTCGCCACATCTTTCTTGAGCGTATTCTCGATGTAACGAACCGCGCCGGTGTCCAACCCTTCGAACGCTTTTGCCATCTCTTCATTCGAAAGACCCATGACGCGAAGGAGGTCGGACACGGGCGTCTTGCGATGCCGGTCGATCTTGACGCCAATCACGCCGTCAATATCGGTTTCAAACTCAAGCCATGCTCCGCGATTGGGAATAATCTTCGCACCGAAGAGATTTCTTCCGCGCCACGGCACCGCGGTGAAATACACGCCTGCGGAGCGTATGAGCTGGGACACCACCACGCGTTCGACGCCGTTGATGATGAACGTACCCCGGTTCGTCATCACCGGGAAATCACCGAAGTAAATCTCTTGCGTGTCCTTGTGTTTGGTTTTGAGGTGCTCAAGCGACACCTTTACGCGAAGCGCGGCTTCATAGCTCGCGTCTTTGTACCGCGCGGTCGTCTCGTCGTATTTCGGCTCGTCGAAACGATACCCTTCAAAAGAAAGGGAAAGTTCTTTTCCGGTATGGTCAAGAATGGACGAAGCCTCGCGGAAAAGCTCGTCAAGTCCCTTTTGAAGGAACCACTGGTAGGAGTCGAGCTGCACTTCGTTGAGATTGACAGGCTGAATAAGCGGCTTCGAACGAGAGAAATCTTTCGTGGGAAGCTTAAAAGACATAGAAAGATAAATTGGCTAAAGACTCAAAAAGAAAAAGGAAAGCGTGCGAGGAACCCGAATGAATCACTCAATCCGGCGATTCGTTGCCCGAAAGACACCAAAAGGGGATTGACCCGTAATGGGCTTCCTGAACAACTTAACGCTTTATAAGGTATTTAACCCTATTTGACTCCTGCCCGTCAAGGGTTTCGCTCCAAACAGTCCTCCCCGTCTTCGGATCACTCAAATAGTACCAGTAAGGAGACGCATGGGGAGCGAGCACCGCCATAATCGCCTGGACTCCCGGGCTCCCGATTGCCTGCGGGGGAAGTCCCACGCGCGAGTACGTATTGTAGGCTGAATCAATTTCAAAGTCAAGCGGGGTTAAAGGGTAACATTCGGCGGGCTTGCCGGCGCGAACCTTTTTGATATAACAAATCGTGGCATCCACCTGAAGCAGCATATCTATCGCAAGGCGCTTTTTTAAAATCCCTGCCACGATGCGCTGGTCCTCATACCCGGGAACTTCCCGCTCCACAAGCGAGGCAAGAATAAGGTTCTGGGAAGTATGAGAAGGGTCGCGCTCAAGAATCGGGCGCGCCTTGCGCTCGAAATTGTCCGAAAGCCGTTGCACCACTTCTTCCACGGATGACCCCTCGAACAATTTATAAGTGTCGGGGAAAAGATACCCCTCGAGGCGATGAGGAAGCGCGTAGGCGACCAGCTCCCCTTCCCGCAACACGCGACTCGACGACATAATGCGATCAATGTCATATATCGAACTTCCTTCCGGAATAACCACCGTTGCTTCACGCAACGCTCCGGCAACAAGCGCATTCAATATCCTGGGGCCGCTCATTGAAGGTGTAAACTCGTAGATGCCCGGTTTGAGCGCCTGCGCCGTACCGAAAAGGAGCGCATAGACTTTAAGCGCAAATGGGGAACGGATAAGCCCCACGTCCCGCAACCGATCCACGATTTCCTGGAAACCGTCTCCTCGCGCCACTTCAAAAGGTTGCGCGGGCGCACCACCCCACGCCCGCGGCATAAGGCTCCACAGGAAAAAACTGGCGGCAATGGCGCACGCTATCCCCGTGCCAACCCGAATCCAGCTTCCGCGAATACGATCAAGCGTAATCATAAGCGTCTACGTTCGTAAACGTATCGAGTTTACAATAGCAAGAAGCGTAAAATCCGCAACCAAACTCGAGCCCCCGTAACTTACGAAAGGAAAGGTAAGGCCCACCACGGGCATAAACCCCAGTGTGGAACCCACGTTCACAAGAAATTGCATTGCGAACATGGCTGCGGTTCCAAGACACACAAATGTCTCGAAATTCCGGTCCGCCACGAGCCCCACGCGGATAATCCAGAGCTCAAGCGCCACAAATGCCGCAAGGAGCAGCAGCCCACCCACCACCCCCCATTCCTCTACAAGCGTGGCAAGAACAAAATCGCTCGCCGGTTCGGTAAGGAACCCGAGTTGCACCTGTGTCCCTTGGGCGTACCCCTTCCCCCACCATCCCGCCGAGCCGATGGCGATCTTGGACTGCGTGACGCTGTAGTTCAGTCCCAACACATTCCGCTCGGGGTAAAACACGTTCATGATGCGCTCGCGCTGGTAATCCCGTAACACATGCGACCAGCCATACACTCCCACCACCGCAAAAATGATAAGTGCGAGCGCGATGCGCCGGAGAGGAAGCCCGGCAAAGAGCAGGAATCCAAACCAGATGGTGGCAAGAATAAACCCCGAACCCAGATCGGGCTGGAGCGCCACGAGCCCGGCGGGTACCGCAAAGAGCATGAATGAAGTCGCAAGCGTCCCCCACCGCGCCACTCCCAAATGCCGCCGGCTGAAATAACTCGCAAAGAGAAGAATGAGCGCAACTTTCATAAATTCCACCGGCTGGAAGTTGAGCGGCCCCACCACAAGCCAGCTCCTCGTGTGGCGCACCACCGGTCCGAAGAAAGTCACGAACACAAGGAACGCCACTCCCACCGCATATAGAGCAGGAATTACCCACCGGTGATTGAATACGCTCCGCCAGTCGAAGAAAAAAAACGCAGTGAAAATAACCGCCCCGATGCCGCACCATGCGAGCTGGAGAAAGAAAAGATGCATCGAAACGCTTGATATCGCGAGAAATCCGCCGAGGAGAAGGATTCCGAGCGGCGCGAAAAGCCGCACATCGAGTACTTTCATACTCACTGAGGCCGGAATGCAGCAAGCGTAACGCTCGTCGCACTAAGGTCAGCGCCAGCAACATCAGGGTGAAACACGGTAAAAGTCCGCGCATCCCCGGGCACCACTCCGTCAAGCGCGGTACGCGAAACTCCCACTACTTCGCCAAACCGTCCTCTGAATAACACGACTACTTCGACTGACGAAAACGCGATAGTGTCATCGTTTACCAACTCTCCCGACGCTACAAGCTGCGCGTCCTTGCGCTCCGTCACCGCGTGCTGCACCCGGAGCAACGGCTGCTTCCATGCGCCAACCGGCACCCACTGCGGCACGGAAAATGCCGCGGAAGTGTCTTTGATCGAATCGCCGCGCATATCAAGATTGGGAAACACCAGATTCCGCACTTCGCCGCCATAAATATACGAAACGCCGGAAAGAGTGGAAGTCGCACCCGCCTCATCGGTAAACGTAATCGCGTAGCCGAATTGAGGCGCGGCATAGCTTACGTTAGGGTTCGTCACCTCAACCAACACGCTTGCATGGGTCGCATCCACAGGAATTACTTTCACTCCATCTAATGCTTGGAGGGAGCGAAGGGTGGCAGGAATGCATGCCTGCGGGCAATTTCCCCCGCAATCAAGCCCCTCTTCCGCTCCGTTCTGTACGCCGTCGAAGCATGTGGGCGCGGGCTTCAAAAGCGCGAAATAAATCCCCACGGGGATTCCGAAGAAAACCGCGAGATAGAAAAGCCCGTAGAGGAGTTGTTTCAAAAGACGGGACATATGATTGATTATAATAGAGTGGCATAGATATAACCATTCATTTTTGCGCCCGTCCCAACATGATAGAAAATAAGCTCTTCGACATTGTCCCGCCGAGCCCCGAAACGCTTCCCCCAGCACCTGCCTTTTTGTCCCGATACGGGCTTTTTATTTTCTTTGCAGCTGCCATATCTTATTTTGAGCTTTTGTACGGATTGTGGACTTTCAGAAACGTAACGGCTGACTATATTTTCCCGGTGCTATTTGCGCTCCCCGCCGCCGCTGCTTTCTTTCTCATATCCGTTCTTTTCTCGGAAACAATGAATAAGGTCGGGGCCGCTTTTATTACGTTGGCATTGATTCTTATGTATGGCGCACAGCTTGTGTACTATAGCATCTTCCACACCCCTCTTTCGCTCTACTCCCTCATCGGCGCGGAAGACGCGATACAATTTTGGAACATTGTTACATCGGCAATCCTTGGAAACATCGTCGCTGTTTTTTTGCTTTTTGTTCCCCTCCTATTTTTGCTTTTATTCGGGAAATGGCTCCGATTCTCACGTCCCAAGCCACTGGCACTGTGCGGCATACTGCTCATCGGCATCATAGGTTTTTCGGTTGCCCTGTTGAGTGTACGCGCAACGCGCGGGGAGGATCTCTCTCAATATGCCTTGTATTACAACATCGCCTCACCGGAACTTTCGGTGAGAAAACTGGGAGTCCTCACCACCATGCGCCTTGACCTTATGCGGCTTATCTTCGGGTTTGAAGAGAAGAACGAAAACGGAGCCGCGCGCGGTGCGAGGAACGCAGCGCCGCCCCCCGCCGCGGAAATCGCTTCTCCCAAAACGCACAACATGATGGACATTAACTTCGAAAATCTGATTACAAACGAAAAAGACCCGACACTTCTCGATATGCACAGCTATTTTTCTTCGATTGTCCCGGCAAAGAAAAACAAGCATACCGGGATGTTTAAGGGAAACAACCTCATATTTATGATCGCCGAATCGTTTTCTCCGCATGCCATCAGCCCCGAACTCACTCCCACGCTCTATAAGCTGTCGCGAGAGGGATTCGTGTTCAATAACTTTTATAACCCCGTGTGGGGCGTAAGCACCTCGGATGGCGAGTATGTCTCCGAAATGGGATTGCTTCCGAAGTCCGGTGTCTGGAGCGCGCTCAAATCAAGCGCCAACTATCTTCCGTTCGCACTGGGCAACCAGTTCAAAAAACTCGGCTATCTCACCAATGCCTACCACGACCATACCTATACCTATTATGGGCGCGATAAATCGCTTCCCAACCTGGGATATGACTACAAAGGAGTCGGCAACGGCCTCAAGGTGAAGGCAACATGGCCGGAATCCGACCTTGAGATGATGCAAGTTACGGTTCCCGAATATGCGAGCTCTTCTCCGTTTCATGTGTACTACATCACCGTGAGCGGCCACATGAACTACAACTTTTACGGCAATGCGATGGCGGCGAAAAATGAACCCATTGTTGCAAGCTCTTCGTATGCAAACTACTCTGACCCCGCAAAGGCGTATCTCGCCGCGAATCTCGAATTGGAATTTGCGGTGAAGTCGCTTCTCGAGCAGCTTGAAGCGGCGGGCGTTCTCGACAACACGGTTCTCGCAATCGTGCCGGATAACTATCCCCATGGACTGCCCAAAGAATCCTTGGATGAACTTGCGGGACACACCCTGGAAACCAATTTTGAAATCTATAAGAGCGTGTTCATTCTCTGGAAGAAGGGGCTGGAACCCGTTGCGGTCGACCGACCGGCATCTACCCTCGACATCCTTCCTACGCTCTCGAACCTGTTCGGGCTCGAATATGACTCGCGCCTGCTGATGGGGCACGATATCTTTGGAGATGCCTCACCGCTCGCTATGTTCTTGAATCGAAGCTGGATTACGGATAAAGAAAGATATGATTCTACGATTGCACCCGATAATGAGAACGGGGGTACTGATTATGAAAAAACCATCAACGACATAGTTGCCGACAAGTTCAAATATTCGGCGAAAATTCTTGAAGCTGATTACTACGGTAAAACAATTCCCAAATAAAAAACCGGGCTTTTGTATGCCGGCATAGCCTACTTTCCCGATCCCCGAAGGGACAAGTATCATCAGCCCTGCGCATTTTCACTTCTCTGTTCGGAATGGGAAGAGGTGGTGCATACGCAGGTGAAACACCGGCAAACAAAAACCCGGCAACAAATTCAAAACTTGTATCGCATTTATTTTTCTGCGACAGTCCGCGCCTGCCTGCCGTCAGGCAGGTTCGTTCCGCGTCTGTCTGCGTCCGCCTCCAATTGGAGGAGGCGGAAAAGTCAGCATTGGGATGGCTGGTACTAAGTCCAGCGCAACTTATTTAAAAAATAAGTTTAGGGCAACTCATTAGTACTCCTTGGCTTAAGTTCTTGCGAACCTTACACCGAGAGCCTATTCGCATCCTCTGCACAAATACAGCAAGATACTGGAAACTCAAAATAAAAGATGAGTTCGAGGCGCGACGACGAGACATGCTCGATTAAGAGCCTGTTGAGGAGGAGCAACGAAGAAATCGCTTTATTTTGAGTTTCTCTTCGAGCCGGAATATTTTTTCTTCCGACGTTGTTGCTCGTCGCTCATGTACCCATAGGTACACTTCGCTTCTCGCGCCTAGCCGGAAGAAAAAATCTTCACGGCCAGTACTTGTTGGATTTGTGCAGAGGATGCTTGTACCTCGTAGTCTTCGAGGGAGTTTGTTCTTTCGAACCGATACCTAATCTTGGGGTAGGCTTCGCGCTTAGATGCTTTCAGCACTTATCCCTTCCGTACATAGCTACCCGGCGCTTCAGTGGGTACCAAAGCCGGTAGACCAGAGGTACGTTCAGCCCGGTCCTCTCGTCACGTATTCACATGTCACCATGTGCGTAGACTATATCTTCACCCTCGTCCGTAAAAAACGGGCGGTCGGGTGTCGGCGTATTATGGTGGCTCAAAGGCACACCATCCGTCCCGACGCAAGGTCGGGAACAAGTCGTTACGGGGTCAAACCTAAAATTGCAAACAGTTCCTCGCGAGTTTTCTTGCGCTTTGTCACATAATTGCCATCTTGAATGGCGAGAATGTGCTCCGCAAGCAACCGAGTGTTTTTCTCATCCAACCTACTACCTTCTGTTTTAAGAAGAAGATGAAGGGCGGCAAGCAATGCGCGCGCCTGCTTCTCTTTGAAACGGATATACGGTAACAAGTTTTCGAGAATATTTCGCACTTGTCGGAATCCATTAATGCGCAACTCGCTCATGCCATCGTTGCGCCTCGACAGATATCCTATGCCGAGTTTCTCGCGGATCCACCCAAGTGGAGTTTCATGCCGTCCATCCTGATAAAAACAGATGGTGGCCATGAAACGACGCTTGAGTCGGCCGTCTTTACGCTTCTTGATTTGAAGCATGAGACTGCCGTCTCCGTCCAAAAAACCAGCAATGTATGCGAGATCAATTTTAGATCGACTTCCCACGGTATTGTCTTATCTATGTTCTGGTCCTCAAGTAAATTGTACCATAATCAAGGGACCGAGTATGATTATGGCTATCAACGGACCAAAAAAATAATAAGATTCCACCGTTATTAGCCGAGTTGGCAATTCGAATTACTTCGAACAGTAGCAAATCTTTACTAGGGCCAACTCCCCTCAAGTATCTTACGCCTGCAACAGATAGAGACCGACCTGTCTCACGACGGTCTGAACCCAGCTCACGTGCCCTTTTAATTGGCGAACAGCCAAACGCTTGGGAGCTTCTCCACCCCCGCGCTAGGGCGAGCCGACATCGAGGTGCCGAGCTTCGTCGTCGCTAGGAACGCTCGGACGAAACCAGCCTGTTATCCCCGGAGTAGCTTTTATCCGTTGTCTCCCACCTTTCTATAAAGAATGGTCGGGTCACTAACTTCCGCTTTCGCGTCTGCGCGACTTGTAGGTCTTGCAGTCAAGCCGGCTTGTGCGTTTACACGTCCTGCCCGATTTCCATCCGGGCTAAGCCGACCTTAATAAACTCCTCCGTTACTCTTTGGGAGGAAAACGCCCCATTTAAACTGCCTACCAAGCACTGTCCCGCGACGTTTTTGCCGTCGAGGTTAGACGTTAAAGATTTAAAAATGGGTGTTTCATTGTCGGATCCATCCCGCCCGAAAGCGGGACTTCAAATCCTCCCCACTACGCTACGTAGTAAACCCCTAACGCCAATACCAGGCTGCAGTAAAGCTTCCGGGGTCTTTTCGTCTTGCTGCAGGTATCCCGCGTCTTCACGGGAATCGCATTTTCGCCGAGTATGCCGCTGAGACAGTTCTCCAGTCGTTACGCCTTTCGTGCGCTTCGGAACTTACCCGAAAAGGAATTGCGCTACCTTAGAACGATTATAGTTATCGCTGACATTGACGAGGGCTTCACTCGGTGGGCCACGCACCGCGCTAAAGCGCGTCGCGCAGTATCAAGCGTCATGTATCAAGTATCAAGAATGTTTCCTGACACTTGACATGTGATACCTGACACCGCAGCGCACCTTAGTGCGATGCATGACTCCCAAGCTTAACCTTCTCGCATCGGTCAGGCGTCACCCCCTATACATCCTCTTGCGAGTTCGCAGGGAGCTGTGTTTTTGGTAAACAGTCGCCAGAGATACTTTCACTGTGGCCTCCTCGCGCTCCGCGCGAGAGAATCAAGATGTACGATTTAGGATTTACGAGTGATTCATAAATCTTAAATCCTCATTATTCTTAAATCTCTTGTGCGAAGCACAAGAAGGCAGGCCTTATTGCGAACTTACGGCCGCTTTTTTGCCTAGTTCCTTAGCGGCAGGTCACTCGTTCCCCTTAGGCTTCTCGCCTCACCCACCTGTGTCGGTTTACGGTACGGAAACCATGTGTAATACAATGGGCTTTTCTTGAAAGGCGCTTCGGTAATGTCCGCCAGGTAAATGCCTGACGTTCCCGCTACGCGTGTACGCTCCTTGCGGAGCGCGTTGCGCCACGGATGCCAAACCAATAAGGCACACCACCTTATCTCCTTCGTCCCCCATCTTAACGCACACGGTTGGGCTGGAATATTAACCAGCTGTCCATCGGCTGCGGTTTTCACCATTGCCTTAGGGCCGCCTAACCCGTGGTTGATTGCCAGTGCCACGGAAACCTTGGATTTTTGGGGTTCCAATTTCTCATTGGGATTGTGGCTACTCATTCCAACATTTTCTCTTCTCTGCGCTCCAGTCGCCCTCGCGGATCGACCTTCGCTGCACAGAGAATGCTCTCCTACCACTCGCCTCGCATAAATGCGAAACGAATCCGCAGCTTCGGTAGCGTGCTTGAGCCCCGGTACATTTTCGGCGCCATCGCCCGTCGAATAGTGAGTTGTTACACACTCTTTAAAGGATGGCTACCTCTAAGCCAACCTCCTATCTGTCTGTGGGAAATGACTACCTTTAACACTGAGCACGCATTTAGGGACCTTAGCTTGCGATCTGGGCTGTTTCCCTTGCGAACATGGAGCTTAGCCCCCACGTTCTAACTACCGCTCTTGCGCCACGGTATTCGGAGTTTGATTGATTGGTCGGCCTTTCGGCCTTTACCAATCATCCAGTGCTCTACCCCCGTGACTACGAAACGGCGCTATACGAAAATATATTTCGGAGAGAACCAGCTATTACCGAAATCGATTAGCTTTTCACTCCTTACCTCGGCTCATCCGAAGATTTTGCACAATCAACCGGTTCGGACCTCCCTCCGCCTTTCGGCGGAGTTCATCCTGGCCAAGGCAAGCTCTTCCGGCTTCGGGTCTATTATGTACTGCGTGCAATTATTTACTTCTGCGCAAATACGCAGAAGTAAATAATGCGGCGCCCTATTCAGACTCGGTTTCCCTGTGCCTCCCCGAGCTGAGCTCGGTTAGACGGGCAATACATAATAAGTCGTTGGATCATTCTTCAATAGGCACACTGTAACCCCGCGCGCGCAGCGCGCAACTAATAACCCATGACCAATAACCAATAACAGATTCCGTCATAAGTTATAAGTTATAAGTTCCCAGTTGTGTGCTACGCACACTTAGGGCGTCAGTTCCTTGTAAGCGAATGGTTTCAGGTTCTATTTCAACGGCCTCACCGGCCTGCTTTTCACCTTTCCCTCACGGTACTTGTTCACTATCGATCATCAAAAGTATTTAGCCTTACGAGATAGTACTCGCAACTTCCTTCGGGGCTACTTGACCTCGAAGTACTCAAGAAACAAAACTAAGAAGATCATCTGTTTTCGTCTACGGGGCTATCACCGTCTTTGGCTCCGCTTTCCAGCAGGATTCGACTAACTGATGATTTTGTAACTTCTCCACCTGCACTAGGTGTTAGGTGATAAGTGTTAGGTGTCAGAGAGCGAACCATTCATAAGCTCGCACCCCTAAAACCTAACACCTAAAACCTCCAACCTAATGAGAGAGTTCTGTCCTTATGACCCTTTTTTATACTCTTGCGAGTATAAAAAAGTTTAGGCTCTTCCCTTTTCGCTCGCCGCTACTAAGGGAATAATTATTATTCTTTATTCCTCCGCTTACTGAGATGTTTCACTTCAGCGGGTATGCATCGTGCCGATAAACGGCACGATTACTGCGGTTTACGCAGTAAGGTTTCCCCATTTGGAAATCCCCGGATCGTCGGTTGCTACGCACCTCCCCGAGGCGTATCGCCGCTACGCTGCGTCCTTCATCGCCTTTTGATGTCTAGGCATCCACCATTCGCCCTTGGCCCAACATTCCTGTATTGCTACAGAAACTTTTACTGCGCTGGGCCGACCAGCCATCCCAATGCTGACTTTCTTTTTTGTCCCCGCCCATCGCGTGCGATCCGCGAGGCAAGGACCCGATATGCAAATTTCAATCTGCCATCCGCGCATCCACTGCAAGAAAGAAAAACCGCTTTGGGAGCGGCTTGGTACTTACACCAAAAACCGGCGGCCTAGCCGCTTCTCCCGAAAGTTTTCATGCGTGTGCTCATCCGTGGGTACTATTGTACGCGGCATAAAAACCTTGTCAAGAAAAGCCTGTCCCCATCCCGTTAGAAGCCCTGCCTGCCGGCAGGCGCGAGGGCACGCAGCGTGCCTCTGCCTCTAACGGGACCCACCCCGCGCGGCGCCAAAATCCTCTATAATTGAAGCGATGGAACAGCTTTCATACGACCGGAGAAAAATCTTCCGGCTTTCCGCCGTCTTCGCGCTCATTTACTTCTTTTCCCCGAACGGGCTCGCCGCGCTCCCCGGCATCACTATAAGCTTTCTTCTCAAAGACACGCTCCACATGACCGCTTCGCAGGCGTCTTACTTTACCGCAATCACCATTCTCGGGTGGGCGCTGAAACCGCTCTGGGGAATCATCTCGGACATGTTCCCTATTCTCGGCTACCGGAGAAAATCATACCTCATCGTTACCTCGCTCGGCGCGGCCGCAATCTGGTTCGTATTGGGAAGCATGGAACACTACTCGACCGCCTCCATCCTGCTGCTCTTCACGCTCTCCTCAATCATGTATGCCTTCATGGATGTGCTCTGCGACGCGCTCATGGTGGAAACCGGAAAACCAATGAATCTCACCTCGCGCTTCCAGTCGGTACAGTGGACGGCGGTCTACACGGCTTCCATCATCACGGGTCTCGCGGGAGGATGGGTTGCCACACACTGGAATCCGCAACGTACCTTTTCGGTAAACGCGCTTTTTCCGCTGATGATTCTTGCCGCAATATTTTTCTTCCTCAAAGAAACGTGCATTGGCGATGTGGCAACCCAACGCCGCGCATCGCTTCAGGCGCTTCGCGAAGCGGCGCGCGACACGCAGTTGTGGCTGCTCGCCACATTCCTGTTTTTCGTCGCGTTCAGCCCCTCGTTCGGAGCTCCCTTTTTCTATTATTCCGTCGACGCTTTGAAATTTGACCCGATGCTCTTCGGCACCGCTGCGTCCGTGGGCGCCGCCTCGTCCGCCATCGGCGCAATCCTCTATGGCAAATACGGGAATGTTTTCAAAACGAGGATGCTCGTGAAGCTCGCCATCATCGTGGGCACCGTCGCCACGCTTTTTGACCTCGTTTACTTCATCCCCTTCATAACCGCGCATCTCGACTTCGCGCGGTGGATTTATCTTTCCTCCGCCGCCGTCCTCGGCGGGGTGGGCGCCATAACCTTCATCGTGATGCTGAACGCCGCCGCAATCGCCTGCCCCAGGTGGAGCGAGGGCACTACTTTTGCGACGCTTACCGCATTCTGGAACATGGGACTCATGGGCTCATCCGCCCTGGGCGGCTACCTCTTCGGCATCATCGGCCTCCAGCCGCTCATCGTGATCTCGGCGCTCTTCACCGCCGCCGCGTGGCTTTTCCTGCCGCGTTTGCGATTCGCGGATGAAGGAGTAATGTGAGAGCACTAGTAGATGGTTGAAAGTTGTGGAAGCGAGTATGGTTATTGGTAAAAGGTTCTTGGTACGCACGCCCTACAACATACGACCATCTTCCAAACTCGCTTCTAAAACTAACAACCAATGACTTTCCCCATTTGCGATATCTACGATTACTCCGTGAGAATCCCTTTCTTCTTCAAAAATACCTCAATCGCGGGCGCATCGGTGTCCGCAAGAATCTCGCCGTCCACATCAAGCGTGGGCGTTTTCGTCTGTCCGCTCTTCTCCACCAGCTCTTTGAAAAACGCCTCATTCCCGCGCACTTCGCGCTCCTCGTAGGAAATCTTTTTCTCGTTCAAGAACGCGAGCGCTTCAATGCACCACGGGCATCCGGTTTTGGTGTAGATGATGATGTGCATTGTATATTCTTCCTAACTTTTATATTTTACGGTAAGCTAGTGGGGTTCCTCACCTTCGCGAGTAGACGGGCTTTGCCCGCCATAGCTCGCTTCGGCGAGCGACGGCGGGGTGTAGTATAGTGGTAGTACGCGGGCTTCGGGAGTCCGTAGTCTGGGTTCGATTCCCAGCACCCCGACAGGCATAATTCACTTGAGGCGCTCCTCAATTTGATCCAGCCGTTTCCCAATAGTGTGGAGTTCCTCATGCACCTTCTTGATAATGCTTTCTTCCTCTTCCACTTCTTCTGCGGTTTTCTCCGTCACTTTTTTCTCGTGGCGCACGCCGGAGATAATGATGTGGTCGCCAATGAAGCTTGCAACGAAAAGTCCCGTAACGAGGAGAATCACCGTGCCGAGAACAAGCGACACGAATCCATCCCAAAAAAACGGGCCGTCAATGGTGCTCAAAACTTCCGCGCCAACCGGGTGAAAATACCGCGCCGAGAGGAAATCGGCCGTGTGCCACACACCGCGCCAAAAGAGCACAGTGCCCACGCCGCCCACAATCGCATAAAGAATCGGAAAATGGCTAAACCATCCCCGCACTTTGTCTTCAAGCCTGTCGAAAAACCGAATGATTGCCTTCATGTGTATTGCTATTTGCCATTCGCTCTTTGCTCTTCGCTATTGCACATGATACTTCTTCTTCATATTGTCCTCAACCCCGCCCTCAAATTCATCCTTCGCGTGCTTCGCCTTCTCCGCAAGACTACGAAGTTCTTTGTCCTGCAGTTTCCCAAGTTCCCGCACGCGTTCTTCCAATATTTCTTGCGTGTTCCGCTTCGGGTCTTCAAGAACCTCATCAAGGAGCGCCGAGATAATCCACCCCACGCGCGGCCCCGGCGGGATTCCCAAAATCTTCATTACCGCGTCGCCTTTTAGCACCACCATTTTGGGTGAAACCGGGTCGCGCTTCACCTTCTCAATCATAAAGAGGAAGTGGCGAAGCTTATAGGGCACAGCCTTCGGCACGCCGGAGCCGATGCGGTCCGCCTCGCGCAGCTTAATCAAATCCGGTACGGTTTCCGGCCCCACGCGCGCAAGGAAACGCCGCACGCCTGCGGGAGAGACCTCGCCCACGTTGTAATAAAACATGTGGTAGCGGACAAGGTGCCCCACCTGTTCGATTACTTCTTTTGAAAACTTAAGCCGCTCCAATGCCTTCACCGCCATGCGCGCCCCCACCATCTCGTGCCCGTAAAATGTCGCGTCCAGTCCCTCGCCGCCTTTTGTCTTCGGCTTCCCAAGATCGTGGAGCAGCGCCGCAAGCCGCACATGGAGCGGGTATCCCTGCTTCGCGGTGTAGTCAAGCGAGCGCACGTGATGTTCAAAGACTTCATAGATGTGATGCTTATTCTGCGATACGCCAATCCCCTCGCGGAGTTCCGGCAGCACGAATTTCAAAAGCCCGACGTCTTCAAGAAGGAGGATTCCCTTTGCTGCCTGCGGGGATTCGATAATTTTCACGAACTCATCGCGGATGCGTTCCTTCGCAATCATCTCAAGAAGCCCCGCCTGCGCCGCAACCGCCTTCCGCGTCGCGGGGTCAATTATGAAGTCGAGTTCCACCGCAAACCGTATCGCGCGCATCAGCCGCAACGCGTCCTCGTTGAACCGCTCCGTGGGGTTACCGACTGTCCGTATCACCCTGTTCTTTAAATCATCTTGCCCACCATAGGGGTCAACGAGTTCTAAATCCGAAATTCGAATATCGAAATTCGAAACGTTTTTCTTTTCTGTTATTTTGGATTTCGATATTGTTTCGGATTTCGGATTTCGTGCTTCGGATTTCATGGCCAGTGCCATCGCGTTAATCGTAAAATCGCGGCGAGAAAGGTCTTCCTCGATTGTCTTCGCAAATTTCACTTCGTCGGGATGGCGCTTATCCGTGTACTTCCCTTCCACGCGATAGGTCGTCACCTCCACCACCGCGAGCTTCGGGTTCTCCGAGCGCGTCTTCACCCCCACCGTCCCAAAATTATTCTCGTAGACGCTGTCCTCAAAAATCTTCAGCATCTCCTTCGGCGTCGCGTTCGTGGCGATATCCCAATCTTTTGGTTCGACAAGCTCACCATGAATGGTTCTCCGCAACAAGTCACGCACGCACCCGCCCACAAAATACGCCTCAAATCCGGCGCCCGTAAGCGCGTTGGCCACTTCTTGAACCTCCTTCGGAATTTCGGATTTCATTACACCAATCATACATTAATCGGGCTAATGTCTGGAAGTCGGACTTCCTCTCGGAAGTCCGACTTCCCAAAATTGGGACTCTTGCATTTCTTTCCTGTTGAATTAACCTCATAACAGCACATTAAGGCTTTCGTGTGCTGCCAAAGTTTCTTCCTTACGGGTTCACATCCCAACAAGGAAGAGGTTGACCTTTGGTTTGGCAAAAAAGGAAAGGAGGGTGATATCCTCAAAGAAAAGAAGATGCCGCAACAAGCATAGTGCGCCGTGCGGCATCTTTTTATTTTTTCCTTAACCCTGAGCAGGGTCGAAGGGTTGACACCAACATCGCATACTTTATCCTGAAGCCAGCCCATTAGCAGTTAAACAAAAGATGGGCTAGAAAGAAGATTCTTATGATACAAACGACAGCGACGGGAGACAGAACAACCTTGCCGGGAAATCAAATAATTCCTACCCTCCCAAAAGAAGTAACGGCGCCGCTTGATACGCTCCGCACACGCATAAGTGAACGGAATGGGAATGATCCTACTCTCATGCCATTTATCGACGAGGCCACCGCGATAATCTCCGGACTCCGACAGAAGCTCCTCGCAGCAGAGCAGGAAATCCTCGAACTCAGAGAGTTAAACGAGCAACTTCAACAGCGTTTGAGAAGTGGCGTATGAAGCGTGGCCCCAACCATACCCCCACCAACAAGAAAGCTCGGTTCACCACCGGGTCTTTCTTTTTTTTCAAACTCTTTCCCAGACTATTTTCTTATTCGCGCGAATAAGAAAATAGGAATCCATTACCTAATCTCGGCGTTGAAATCTTTTTTAAGCGCCACATAAATCTTTTCCATCACCGCATTCGCTTCCGCGTCGGTGAGCGTTTTCTCGAACGACTGAAACACGATGCGGAACGCGAAGGATTGCTTGCCGCCTTTTTCAAACTCGTCGAATTTCCACGACCGCACCGCAAGCTTCCCCGCTTCTTTGCGGATGGAATTCAAAATATCCTCCGGCTTTGTACTGCTCGGTACGAAGAGCGCCACGTCGCGCACGATGAAGGGATACGGCGAGAACGGCTGGAACTTTTCCGCAACCACCGGTGGGAATTGCATATCCCAGCTCTTAGGCTCCGGAAGTTTTCCCATAACCATATCGAGATTGCATTCAAAAACTCCTTCCTTTGTTTCTCCTTTGAGTTCCACACCAAGGTGCGCGGAAAGTTTCCCCACCGTATCCGCGAGCGCATTCACCCCCTTCTTTTTTGGCCCCGCATACCCGATTGCGAGCGCAGCATGCTCGCCGGATTGAAGAAATCCCCCGCCCTCTAAGGCACCCCCTTTACCAAGGGGGAATACCTTCCCGATTTCAAACATCTTCACTTCATCCGCACCGAAAAGCGGTGCATTCCGCGCGTTCACTTCAAGCGCCGCGGCAAACGAGCCGCGCAACTCGGGACGCGCGTATTTCTTGTCTTCCGCAAGCGGCTTTTCAATCGCCACCGCGCCTTTCTCCGAAAACGACGACGTCATTACTTCCGAAAATCCCTCATTCACCAAAAACTCGCGGATTTTCCACTCCCAATAAAACGGCTTCGGTATTGAATACGGTACTGTGGACTTCGGCGGCAGCGTGGCAGGAGTTTTGTCGTACCCGATGAGCCGCCCCACTTCTTCCGCGATATCCTCGGGGATTTGGAGGTCAAGCCGGTCAAGCGGAGGAGTTGCCACAAGTTCATTCCCCTTCCCCTTCACTTTGATGCCAAGCCGCGCAAGAAGTTCGGTGATTTTTTTTCCGTCCGCCGCAACGCCCACAATCTTTTCGATGTGCGCCGCGTCAAACGGAATCCGCCGCTCCTCCGCCTTGCGCGGATACACGTCGATTTTCTCTCCCGCGGCGCCGCCCGCAAGTTCGAGGATAAGCGCCGTCACCGCATCCATACCCTCCTCCGCCTGCGCGGGAGTAATGTTGTTCTCGAATCGCTTCGAAGCATCGGTCGCAACGCCGGTTTTCTGCGAAGTTTTCCGCACGCGCACGGGGTCAAAGCTCGCCGCAGAGAGGAGAATCGCGGTTGTCTTTGCATCAAGCTCCGCCTTTTTCCCTCCCTTGATGCCCGCAATGTCGAGCGCGGCTTCGTCATCCGCAATCACAATGTCCGCGCCGTCGAGTGTGACCACTTTCCCGTCGAGCGTCGTAACAGTCTCGCCCTTCCGCGCCATACGTACAATAACCCTTGTCCCTTGTCCTTTGTCGCTTGTCGCTAATTTATCCGCGTCAAAGGCGTGGAGCGGCTGCCCCATCGCGAGCGTGACGTAATTCGTCGCATCCACCACGTTGTTAATGGAACGCGCGCCCACGGAGGCAAGCCGGGCCTTGAGCCACTCCGGCGATTCCTTTATCGTGATACCCTCAATCACACGGCCGATGTGCCGACGACATGCGTCGGGGTTTTCAATCGTGAGCTTCACCGCGCGCGTTTTCCCGACGGCGACCGGCGCCCTCTTCTCCTCGCGGAGCGGAATCCCCGCAATCGCGCTTATCTCCCGCGCCACGCCGCGATGCGAGAGGGCATAGCAGGCGCGGTCCGGAAGAATCTTCAGGTCAAAGACGGTGTCACTTGCCCCGTGGGCGCTTTGCGCCTTTACGGGGGTGCCAACCTTCTCCATCTCTTCCACTTCCGAAAAATGGAACGTGAAAAGCTCCGCAAGCTTCTCCGGCACGGGGAGTTTCTCCTCGAAATACGACTGAAGCCAGTTATAGGAAATCTTCATATTAGTTTTGAAGTTGGGAAGTGGGAAGTTTGGAAGTTTTTACTGCTGACACCCGGAGGAACGAAATATAACCGCTCGTCATTTTTAACAATTCCGTATAACGCCCTATCAAAATGGCGTTCTGATGAAATCCTTTTTTAAGGCACATTTCTAAATTGCGCTTTGTCTCTTCTGCCTCACCCTTCACAATATCTTGTAAAATTCGAATCTTTTCCTTAAGCGATCGTTTATGATACGCCTCCGCGATATTATTTGTGACTGACGAAGACGAACGCCGCACTTGGTCAACACTCCGGTATCGCTCATCAACCGGAAAAGATTTTGTGAGCTCAAAAACTTCAAGCTCTAACTCGCTTGCCAACTTATAAATCTTGAGATTTTCTAATCCGATTGCCATATCGTCGTAAAACTTCTCAACTTCTGAACTTCAAAACTGATCTACTAAGCGTAGATCCCCGTTGTAGAACATCCGTATATCGGGAATCCCCTGTTTGATTATCACGGGACGGTCAATGCTGCAACCAAAAGCGAACCCCGTATACCCTTCGGGCACTCCGGCGGCGCGCAGCACATTGGGATGCACAAGCCCCGACCCCGCCATCTCCAGCCATTTGCCTTTCAACTTCATATCAACTTCCGCAGACGGCTCGGTAAACGGAAAGAAGCTCGGGCGAAAACGGACTTCCACATCATCGCCAAAAAACTTTTTGAAAAAATACAGCAGCGTGCCCTTGAGATGCGCGAGCGATACGTTCTTATCAACATATAACCCCTCCACCTGAAAAAATTGTGCTTCGTGCGTGGCATCGGTCGCCTCATTCCGAAACACCTTGCCCGGCACGATTATTCTGTACGGCGGCAGAATTCCCGCCGCAAGTTTTTTCTCCATATAGCGAATCTGCACCGGAGACGTATGCGTCCGCAAAAGCTGCCGCTCGCCGCTTGCGCCTTTCCCCTTTACCCAAAAGGTGTCCTGCATATCCCGCGCCGGATGGTCCTTCGGGAAATTCAACGCATCGAAATTATAGTGCTCGGTCTCGAGCTCGGGACCGATGGCAACCTCAAACCCAATCTCCGCAAAAATAGTGCGAATATCCAAAATCGCGCGGGAGATGGGATGAAGATGGCCTTCGGGCATTTTTTCACTACCTAGCATTTCCCCAATCGTACCGCCGTATGCAAAGGGACGCAATGAAGATTAAAAAAAGGGACCTTAAAAAAGTTTTGGGGCGGGTAAACGTGTTAAACGTCTACCGCGCCCTTTTTGTGAACAAGCCGGCCTTTGAGACCTACGGGTTAAGGGAACTTTCGTGTTGGTTTTTATCATCGAAGAAATGATGAAAATCGACACGAGGGTTCGTATCTATTGCTTTATTTCACGACCCAGTACGCCTCAAAACCTCCGGATATACATCTCGGAGTCTATCTTTGTCCAAAACAGTCGAAAAACATCGATGGTTCAATGATTTTCGACTATCCCGACCAACACGAAAGTTCCCTTAACCCAGACCTACTGAGTCGTCGCTGTCGCCTCTTGCCCAGTGCCAGTCGTCGTCTTGGTGCCGCCCGTGTGCTTCGTCGTGCGCTTCAAGTCGTGAGTCGCCGGTGCTTCTTGTCCGGTCGTCGGGTGAGTTGCGTCCGTAGTGGTCGCCGTTGGGGTGTGGATATGTCTCTTCATGGGATTTGCTCCAAACTGGGTCCATCGTTTTTCCTTATGGTTATGTTTTCTGCTCTGCAACCGATTGACCCATCATCGGCGGCATGCGCAAAAGCATTTCTCCTACGCCCTTGCATATGCAGCCGATATTTTTCAAATAACAACCTTTTTATTCTCTACTCATCCCGCCAACGAGTCAAGAGTTTGGTTATACACACCCCGCAAAAGGAAAGCAGTAGTTCACCTACAAGCCGGCGCGAAAAAGAGCTACTGTGGATAAAGTCAAATTATGCATATTTTACAAGGCTTATTTAGCCACTTGTTGTATTTTTCCAAATCAAGGTGTAATATATTAATGTCATTCGGAAAGCGCCACGCTTCGTGGCGTTTTCTATTTGTGCTAAGTTGTTAGCACTGCGTCTCTTTTTATCTTAAACTTCAGGGAGTCAATATCTATCAGGTCAACTTGCGTAGGAAATTCTAGAAAGAGATCTTTTAACTTTTTTGCCAATCTTTTATTCGGAATTGCCAGACCGGCTTGCATAAAACTTTTGCTACTGGAAACTATATGAACTTTACCAACACCTTTATCCAAAGCTTTTCTCACTAAGGGTGCAAAATCTCCATCTCCCGTGAAGAGATAGAACTCGTTTCCCATGCTGGCATTTTCGAGTGCATCCATCGTCAAATCAACATCACAATTCCCTTTCTTTTCATATCCCATATCTACTATAACCACGTTGTTTTCTCCGCACTTCGAGCACTGACTGTTAACCATTCGGTTCGGCTTCTTGTAAATCTGTATGGTATTCGTTCTTACTACGCTACATTCGAGTTTCGAAAGCGAATCAAATTCTTTGGCTGTTACATCGTCGCCATTCTCAATCCCTGCATAAAAGAACGCCTTGTCACAGCCCCATTCCTTTTTAAGGTGCCCACATAACTTACTCCAGTCCACAGAGAAACCACAGAGCTTATGTGCCGTTCCATCGGTATTGTGAACGTCAATAAACGCGAACCTAGCCATGCGCCCATATAACCACAAAAAATATCAAAAAAACAACCGCTATCGCAGTTATCCACGCCCCGTAAATCCCGCGCCGTGGCGGGACGCGGGGCAAGTTTCCCACAAAAGAAAGGCGGCAGCTTTTCCAAGCCGCCGCTTCATGCAACTACCTCGCACGATTCGAATTCGCTCCGCAACCGCTCTATCACCGCTTCCCGCTGGTGGGTGTAGAGGAAGAAGACTTGGGACTCGATAGTGTCATACATCTTAACCCGAAGCCCCACCTCAACAGGCCATATCTTAATTCCCCTTTGCACTCGACCCGCAGCAAAGATAGTCGAAGAAGCCCACCTTTCCACCTCTGCCCAGCCATCTATTTTATGGAGAAACGGCCGCGCGTACTTTATAATCGTGTGTTGCCGAGTATTCCCTATTGCCTTCGGCCCCAAGTGATTAACATGTGCCACAACAACTCCTTTCGTTAATGTTTGTTGTGCAACCCCTTCCTTCTATTAAGGAACCCTCAGAAGGAGTATAGGGAAAGACACGGGTACTTTTCAAGTGGGCGAGGTGGGAGGCGAACGTCGCTTCGCTCCCTCACAACCCTCGGTTTTGAGTGATTTCCTACACGGGAGGAACCTCATACTTTCCTCCCGACCCCTCTTTCGATTCAACTCCCACCTCGAAGCACTCAACACTGTGGGCGAGGTGGGAGTTGAACCCACACGGCCTTTCGGCCACACGATCTTAAGTCGTGTGCGGCTGCCAGTTACGCCACTCGCCCAATACCACCAATGTATTATTTTTATCGTTTCCTCGCAAGATACGCCTCGAATGCCGATTTCAGATTCTCAATAAGGTTGTATTTCGCATATTCCTCCGGCAGAATCCACTCGAACGCATCGTGGTCTTCGCTTAAAATCACTTTCGCATCCGTCAATTTCGGGAAGTCGGACTTCTCCAAGAAGTCCGACTTCAGAATACATTCGAAAAAGATTCCCACGATCTGCCACTGCTCGCCTTTTACGACTGGCCTCCACTCGTTCACGAAAAACGGCTTCCCGATTTGTACTTCGAGCCCCGTCTCTTCCTTCACCTCCCGCCGCAAGCTTTCATCGAACCGCTCGCCGGGTTTGAGCCGCCCGCCCACCACATCATACTTCGCCGCATTCGTCCCCTCCACGTATTTTACCGACTCGCGCACAATCAAAATCTTCCCACTATGGACAATAAACGCTTTCGTTGCGATAAAAAGTTTGGGCTCCATTGAGGTCACGGTGGGAGTCGAACCCACGTATAGCGGTTTTGCAGACCGCCGCGTTAACCACTTCGCCACGTGACCTTACCACTTGCCTGCCCGCCAGAGCTTTAGCGGCGGCGGGGCTATCGGGCCCCAGACAAACTACTTCTTCAGTATCCCTTTTTGCCGATGTTTTTTCAAGCGACTCCATCTTATTCCAATGTTCTCAAGAACATTGGAATAAGAGAACTCTATTCATTTTCATTATCATTCTTGCTTACCCTCATCCTCCAGCAACCGCTTTTCAACTATCGCCGCGTTCTCTACTCCATGGTCGATTTCAAAACGGATTTGCGGCATCGGCTTAATATTCAACTTCCTCCCAAGCTTGAACTGCAATTCCCGCTGCGCCGCCGCGAGCGTTTTCTGCACATCCGCTTCCAGTTCGGCAACCGGACGAGGCTCGCCTTCGGCGGCGCGTTCGGCGGGCAACACACTCACTTCCACTCTCGCAAAGTCGAGTTTTTTCGTAACCGTCACTTCGCTTATGGTGACGAGCGCGCCGGGGAATTCCAAATCCCGCACGAGCATCGCGCTCAACTCCCCCTGGATTAAACTGGCTACGCGGTCGGGACGATGGTTCATCTTTTCTCCCTCATCACCAGCCTATCCCCTTTCATAATTTCCACAGGCGCATCCACGAGCACCCCCGCTTCTTTCCCCTTCTCCGCCTGCGTCGCATCCGCTTTCTTGTCGCGGAGGTTCATGATTTTCCCGCCCGCCACAACTTTGTCCATACCATTCTCCACGCGCACTACTTCGCAGAGGCCCTTGTTGCGGAAAATTCCTTCCGTAACTTTTCCGCCCACGAGCTGCTCGTTCAGCTTCGCCTTGTTGAAAATAGCGAGCACTTCAAGCGCGCCCAGAATCGTCGGCTTCCCCGCGCTCCGCACGAACTCTTCCACTGCTTTCAAAAGGTCGTAGACAATGTCGGAGGTCACCACCCGAATGTGCTGCGCGTCGGCGAGGTTCGCCGCACCCCTCTCAAGCTTCACCTTGAAACCCACGATTGCGGCATTCGTCGCAACCGCCTCCTTCACGTCGCCGTCCGTGATGTCCCCCACCCCCTCGCTCACCACTTCCGCCGTCATCTCTTTCGCATCAACTCCTTGCATCACCACCGCAAGCGCCTCAAGCGAACCCGCATCTCCCGCTTTAAGCATAATGCGAAGCACGTGATTGTCTCTATTCGAATCCATCTCCCTCCCCGCGCGCGCAAGGCGCGGAGCGGCCGCTTTGCCACTTTGCGCAAACTGCTCCGTTCCCGTCCGGAATTCCTCGCCTACGAGAGGAACCCCTTTCCCGCCCGAGGCGGAACCGCCGCTGGTGGAAAACCCGATAATGCGCGCGGGTGCGGACGCCTCAAGCGCCGCAGCAGTTTTCCCCAAAAAATCTTCGAGAATTTTTACCTTGCCCGCCGCCGAGGACGTCGCAATCATATCGCCCCGCCGGAGCGTACCGTTCTTCACAATCACCGTCGCCTCCAGGCCGCGCCGCTTGTCTTTGCGCACCTCAAGCACGAAGCCGGACGCGGGCAACGCAGGGTCATACGAAAGCTCCTCCACTTCCGCCGTGAGGAGAATCAAATCAAGGAGGTCATTTACCCCCTCGCCCGTTTTTGCGGAAACCCCGTGCCAGCTTACCTGCCCGCCATACCCCTCAAGCAGCACTCCCGCCTCCGCCAACTCGCCTTTTACCTTCTCAATATTTACGCTCGGCTTATCCATTTTCGTGATTGCGACGACGAACGGCGTCTCTGACTTTTGCAAAATCCCGATCGCCTCCTTGGTCTGCGGCTTCACGCCTTCGTCGGCCGCAACCACGAGTATCGCGAGGTCGGCAATCGCCGCGCCCCGCGAGCGCATCGCAATAAACGCCTCGTGCCCGGGCGTATCTATGAAGGTAATGCGCTTCCCCAAATGGGTAATTTCGTATGCCCCCACGGCCTGCGTGATACCGCCGGCCTCGCGCTCCGCCACGTTCGCTTTGCGGATGTAATCGAGGAGCGTCGTCTTCCCGTGATCCACGTGCCCCATCACCACCACGACCGGCGGTCTTGGCTTTTTTTGCTTGCTGTCAGTCATAAGTTTTAGTTATAGGTCATAAGTATGCTGTGACGCTATACACCTTACGCTAAAACATTGATAAACTCAATGCATTTCTATATGCTGTCATAGTGCGCGGGGAGGCGTGGCCGAGCGGCTTAAGGCAGCATCCTGCTAAGATGTTGAGGGGGAAACTCCTCCGAAGGTTCGAATCCTTCCGCCTCCGCCAGATTACCAACTTTGAACCGAAGTATGGTTTGAACTCGGTCTAAAAGTTGTCCACATTTTCACTTTTTGAAAGCGGCTGTTCAAAACAATCGTAAACCGCTATCATATAGATATGAGTTATCTTACTTCTCCATTAGAGAGTGCGTCACGTAAAGAAATAGATCTTGTTTTAAAGAATTTAGGTTGGAAGACTGGTGAGTTTTCCAAAGATTGTAATGTTTTTACTGAACGAGTTAGAACAAAAGATGAGGAGAAAAAACTGAGAGAAATTTTCCCCAAAGGTCGTTTCCCTGATTATGTTTTATATTCTTCGGATGGGTTTAAGCCACTTGCCGTTATTGAGGCAAAACGTGTTGGTGCAAACCTAGAGAAAGCTTTAACACAAGCAAAGGAGTACGCAGAATGTATTGGTGCACGAATTATTTTTGGTGTTGACGGTTCAATTGTTGAAGCAAGATGGATTGATGGAAATAAATTTCTCAGAATAGAAGGCCAGCTAGTTACGGAGCTTCTCTCAGAAAAAACTTTATTAAAATTCCTTGAACAAGGGAGTAAAATTCAGTCACCAACAAAGATTGCTAGGACAAAAGAAGATCTGATCCGAATCTTTAAAAAAACAAACGATTTATTGCGTCAGGAGGGCATGAGAGAAGGTATTGAAAGATTCACTGAGTTTTCTAATATTCTTTTCTTAAAATTGATTGACGAGATTGAGGAGGAAAGAGACGCAAAGGGTCAAGAAAGAAGAATTGAATCCCGCTACTGCTGGCGAGCGTTTAATACGAAAGAGCCTCAAGAGATGTTGGATTATATAAATGATATTATTCTTCCAAAATTAGTTGGCAAATATAATCACAGCGGCGATGTTTTCTCGGATAAATTAGCGATAAAAAACCCTAATATTTTAAAGCAGATAGTAGGTGAGCTTTCAAGACTTACTCTTCTGGATGTTGATAGCGATATTAAGGGAGATGCTTTCGAATATTTCCTAAAAAACTCTGTAACAGTAGGTAACGACCTTGGAGAATATTACACGCCGAGGCATATAGTTAAATTAATTATTGATCTGGTAAATCCAAAATTTGGTGACGTCGTATACGACCCCTGTTGTGGTACGGGGGGCTTCTTAATTGAAGCCTTTAGACATATTAAGAGAAACTGCGCGCCAACAGAATCAAATCTAAAATTTCTAGAGAACGAGACTATTTATGGTGGTGAACTAACTGGTACAGCTCGAATTGCTAAAATGAACATGATTTTAGCCGGAGACGGCCATACCCATATCGCCCAACAGGATAGCCTTGAGAATCCAGCGAAAGAAAAATTCGATGTTGTTCTAACAAATTTTCCATTTTCTCAAAAAACTGAGTTCGGACATCTATATGGATTATCCTCTACGACGGCAAATCCTATTTTTTTAAAGCATGTTATTGATTCTCTAAAACGCGGCGGAACTGCTGGTGTTGTTGTTCCCGACAGTGTTTTATTCGCGACAGATGGAGATTCAGTAAAAGTTAGAAGGCAGCTTATAGAGGAATGTGATGTAAAAGCTGTTATACAACTAGACACAGAAACATTCTTGCCCTATACACAACAACCAACAACAATACTAGTTTTTACAAAAGGAGGAAGAACAAAAAAAGCATGGTTTTTTGAAGTCTGTAATGATGGATTTGAAGGCATAACCAAGCGTCGTCCTACCGAAGAAAATGATTTGCCTCTTCTTCGAAGTATTTGGAATGAGAAAAGTGAGTCAAACCATTCCTTCATACTTCCTTATGAAAAAATAGAGAAAGAATCATATAAATTATTTCTAAACTACTATAAGAAAAGAGCGACTGTAAAAAACCCGATCAAACTTGATTCACTTTGCGAAGAAATTGTTCTTGGAGCGACACCATCAAAACAACAGAGTGACTTCTATGGAAATAAATACTTATGGGTAACTATTGCCGACATGAAAGGAAGAGAAGTGGTGAATAGCAAGACTAAGCTCAGTGAACTTGGAGCAGAAAATATGGGGAAGCGGCGGCTTATAGAAAAAGGGATATTGTTAATGTCTTTTAAGCTAACTCTTGGAAAAACTGCATTTGCGGGAAAAGATCTTTTTACCAACGAAGCAATATGCGCCTTGAGATTAAAAAAGGAATTTGATAATGAAGAAGTAAAAACATATCTATATCACATTTTGCCCCTAATTGATTACATTCCATTCGCACAACGTGCCGCAAAGGGGCTAACTCTTAATAAGGATTTAGTGCCAACGGTTGAAGTTCCCTTTCCACCAAAGCCAGAGAGAATGAAGCTTGTAAAACAGAAAGAATCCCTTACTGCTGAAAAAAACGCACTAGAAAAGAAACTAAAAGAGAACGAGATTGAATATGCAGAATTTATTAAAGAAGAGATTTTGGGTTACAAAGAATAATCTACCTCATTTTTACCTCTGTCCGATTTCGGCTTTGGCACCTCAAACCACTCCGGATGAACTTTGAACACGGCTCGTAATTCCTGTATGCTTTTATCAATATCTTCGAATTTGAGCCACTTCTTCGGTTCAAAGTTCCGGAGATCGTCCCCGCCTTCACTCCGCCGAAGCTCATAAAAGCGTAGGCGAGCTTCGCCAGAGCTACGGCGTGACGCAGTCCGCCAAAAGCATTGAATCTAGAAAACAAAAAAGGAACCGTGCAAAACCGTTCCCTTTTTGCTCTATCGCAAACGCTGCGGTTTAGAGCGGCTTCACCGTCCCCGGCGTCGTATTCAAACGCATGCCCCCCGTTGAGGACGCGGGCCCCATCATGCCTCCGAGGAAACCACCCAGAATCTCGTTCGCATCCTTCGCTCCTTCCGGAGCGGTAATCGTAACGGGCTGATTGATGTCGCTCATGCTCTCATTCAAAGTGAAACGCCCGGAGCCGAACTGAGAAACTATCGAAATGCTCGCCGCGAGCTTGCGGACGCGAAAATCTTTTTTTCCGATCCACAACTCAATGTTTTCGACGCGCACCGCATCAAGCGCGGTACGGATTTCTTTGAGCGCACTTTCCGGCAACGGCTTCTCCGAGAAAATCGGCACTGCGGCAACCATGAAATTCACCAGCGCATCCTTGTCGAGCATAAGTTTATAGTGGTAGGTGCTCTGACCATCAAGCGTCTCACCTGCGAGCGTTTGTGTCGCTTTAAGGAACACGTACTGCTTCGCAAGTTCCTGAATTTTCTGCATCTTCTCGGGAGATAACTGATTTTGCCTGTCCAAATTCTCGCTCTTCAGCCGGGCGGCAAAGTCCCCCGCCTCAAGAAATGTCTTTGCAATCGCTTCGGTATCAAGCTTGAACCACTGGTTGGTAAAGAGAGAAACGACGGCTCCTACGGGATTCGGCTTCCCGCCGGTCGCCCCCGAAAAATCAATCGAGTTGAGCTTAAGATACAGCACCTTGCCGAGCGAGACGAACTCCGCTCCTCCGGTCACGAGCAGCACAGTACCCGTACTCACCGCGATGCGGATGTCCCACGCCTGCTTCATGTTCGAAATGTCGCTCACATCAATCTTCCCGCTGAACATAACCTGCAAGGTGGTCGTCGCTCCCTTCGTCGCAACATCATATCCAAAGGAACCGCCACTCCCCATATTTACATGCGCAACAACATCAAAAGAACCGGAAAAACTGCCGGTTTTAATGCCCTGGGCGTTCGCAACCATATTCTTCAAAACCTCTTCCGGCGAAAGCTGCTGCCCGCCGAAGTAGTAAGAGTAGCCATACACGGAACCGGCGCCGAGAAGCACGATAATCACCGCCACAAGAAAAGAAACGCCGACGCCCGTTGCGGGAGTCTGGGGCACCGGCGATTGGGGCGGTTGCGGTTCCATGAGTTTAGAGAATGTGTTGATTGTAGCAAACCGTGCGCAAAAGTATAGAAACCTGCGTTGCGTCCACAACGACAATAATTCGTATATAATACCTCAAACATGCGAAAAATACCGGCCACAATGGCGACGCAGCATCCGGATAACGCCACGCCTCCCTTTTGGGAAAAACGGCACGACGGATTCATAAACTCGCGCGAAGAAACCCTTGAATGCGTGAAATGCTTCTTTGATTTCGGCGTGGATGAATTCATGTGGGACTGGGAAGGAAGGTACGCGGACGAGGCGGTGGTGGACCGGCTTTTGGGAGAATTCCACGAGCACTTCAAAAAGCACCATCTTGGCAAAGATAAATTCCTCACGTTCCGTATCCCGAACGTGTGGAAAGAAAAGGGGTATAACCTCATCCGGGCGCTCATGGTGGTCCTGACCAGCGAAGACTTCGCGCGCGACCTCAAACTCCACGCACTCCCCCTCTTCGAAATTATCCTGCCGATGACCGAGCGCGCCGAGCAGCTCATGTATATTCAAACATCATTCCGGAAACTCGCGCGATTCAAAACGGAAACGTTCAACCACAGAAAAGGAAAAAATAAAGAGTATCTGGAAATGATTCCTCTGATAGAGAGCGTGGAGAACCAGCTCGATACCGCCGCGCTTCTTGAACGTTATATCGCGCTCCACAAACGTGAATTTAAATCAAAGCCAGAATATGTGCGCCCGTTCCTTGCGCGCTCGGACCCGGCACTCGTGTCGGGACTTGTGGCGAACGTCCTTGCAAATAAAATCGCCCTCTCCGACATACAGACGCTCTCCCGCAAATCCCGCGTTCCCATGCACCCCATCCTCGGCGCGGGAAGCCTGGTGTTCCGGGGCGGCCTCAACCCCAACTCCATCAAACGTTTTGTGGGGGAATACGGCGGCGTCCGAACCGCTACCATACAATCCGCATTCCGGTACGATTACGGATTCGAATCCGCCACGCGGGCAATCAAAGAACTTGCATCGCTCCTCCCCGCCACCGAAGCCGTTTCAATCCCGCGCAGCGAACGGCAGGCGCTCATCGAAACGACGCGTGCATTCGAGGCATCGTACCAGCGGACCCTTTCCGGCGTGGTGGGAGACCTCCGGGAAATATTCCTCGCCGTGCCCAAGCGGCGGGAACGGCGACAGCACATCGGACTTATCGCGTACGCGCGGCACATGGGGCACCACCAGCTCCCCCGGGCAATCAATTTCACCGCCGGATTCTATTCCATCGGGCTCCCGCCGGAGTTCATCGGCATGGGCGCCGCACTCAAAAACATCAAAGAGAAAGGACTCGGCCTCGCGCTCAAATACTATAAAAATTTCAGGAGCGACATTGAACAAGCGGGCAGGTATCTGAACCGCGACAATCTCAAAACGCTCCAAAAGAAAAACCCCGCATGGTCCCGCATCGCAAACGACATACAAACCGTTGAGGACGTTCTGGGCGTCCGGCTCGGACCGAAGACCTGGTCAGAAAGGCACCACGAATCCCTTACCGGAAAACTACTGCAGCAGCGTCACAACCACAACGCGATGCGCAGCCTTATCACAGAAACCGGAGTCATACGCCGGAGTCTGGGATAATCGGCTTACTTTCTCGCCCGATACTCCCCAATCGCCCGCCGGAGAAGCGCCATGGCGCGTTTCAATTTCGGCACACTCAACACATACGCGATGCGGATTTCACATTCCCCCATCCCGGGACTCACGTAGAAATCCCGCATGGGGGCAACCGCCACCGTTTCACCTTTGTAGCGGAACTCGCGTATCAAGAACTCCACGAACCGCTCCGCCGAATCAACGGGAAGCCGCGCGTACATATAGAACGCCCCCTCGGGCTTGCTGCACACAACTCCGGGGATGCTCCGGAGCGCGGCGTAGACCGCGTCCCGCCGCTTGAGGTATTCCCCCCGGAGCGGACGGGTGAACCGCCGTGCATCCTGTAAAAGAGGGCAGAGTGCGTATTGCTCAAGCGTCCCCACCGAGAGCCGTGCCTGGGCGAATTTGAGCACCGCCTGCATCACCTCTTTGTTGTATGAAGCGACACACCCCACCCGCGCGCCGGGGAGCGAAAACCGCTTCGAAACACTATCCACCACGATGATATTCTCGCGCGCTTCCCGCCCGGCAAGCAGCGTATATGGCTTCCCGTGAAACCGTATCTCACGGTACGTCTCATCCGCAATCACAAAAAGTCCTTTTTTCTTCGCGAGCGCGACAAGACTCCGAAGCTCCCGCTCCGGCCAAAGCTTTCCGGTCGGGTTGTCGGGGTTCACAATCACAATCGCTTTGGTTTTTCTTGTTATCTTCTTCTCAATCTGCGCAATCGGAGGCAAGGCAAAATTCTTCTCAAGCTCCAGGAGCACCGGAACAAGTTTGATCCCGGTCATCACCGAGAACGCTCGGTAACTCACATAGACGGGCTCGAAAACCAGAATCTCATCCCCCGGGTCCGCCACCGCCTGCATCGCAAAAAGAATCGCTTCTGCGCACCCGACGGTCGGAATAATGTTTTTCTCCTCAAGCGAAACTCCCAAATCTTTGTAGTACCTGACCCACGCAGCGAGGTGCTCCGGAATTCCCGAACTCGGCGCGTACCCGATATTCGGCAAAGAATATTTCTTGAGTGTCGCAAAGAACTCCCGGGGCGGGCGGATGTCCGGGTCGCCAGAATTTAACTTATAGACGCGCACTCCCTTGCGTTCGGCATCCTGAATGAACGGCACAAACTTCCGTATGGGCGAGGGCATGACCTCTCTTCCCCGCCGCGATACCGTGAGTCGCATTGAGGACATACTACCACGCGCGCAAAAAATCCCCGCTTACAACTCCTACCCATGGGAATAGAATGGGATTATTGATTAACAATTCCATACGTGATATGTGAGCGGCGCGTCTGTGGCACATAAAGCCAGCGTAACATGCTAACTGCGACGGTTCGATTCCGTCCGCGCCGAAACTTTCGCCACATAACGAGAACAAGGAGTGAAAGAGGCAGCGCATCAGCGATGCCTCTTTCTATATTACGCTTACTTTGCCATCTGGCATTTTAAAGACGCCAGTGCCATAATTTAACCTATAAACATCTTTAACGAGCGACATTGATATTTACATGATTATCACCACCAAAGAGCTCTTCGCGGCGGCGTACAAGAAGTTCTCCGTCGGCGCCTACAACATCAACAACCTCGAGCAAATTATGGGGCTTTTCCGGGGCAATCAGGAATCACAGGCGCCGTTTACCATCCAGATATCCCGGGGCGCGAGGAGTTACACCGCGAAAACCATGCTTGAAGCGCTTATCCGCGAGGCGGACAAGCTTTTCCCGGACCTCATGTACGCGGTGCACCTCGACCACGGAGATGAGGCAAGCTGCCACGACGCGATTGATTCGGGCTTCTACTCGTCCGTGATGATTGACGCCTCAATGGAACCGCTCGAGAAAAATATGGAAATCACCGCCCGCGTCGTGAAGCATGCCCACGAGAAAGGATTGAGCGTCGAGGCGGAGTTGGGCCAGCTCGGCGGCGTGGAAGAGCATATCAATGTCGCCGAAACAAACGCGCACCTCACCGATGCGAAGCAGGCGAAAGATTTCGTGGAGAAAACAGGCTGCGACAGCCTGGCGGTTGCGATAGGCACCTCTCACGGCGCGTACAAGTTTTCCGGAAACCAGAAAATTCACTTCGACCGCCTCAAACAAATTTTTGAAATGCTCCCCGGAGTGCCGCTCGTAATGCACGGCTCCTCGTCGATTCCCCAGGAAGAAGTCCGGCGGGTGGAAGCGGCGGGAGGTAAACTTTCCGGCGCGAAAGGAGTGGATGAAAACGACCTGCGGCGCGTGTACGAATACGGCGTTTGTAAAATCAATATCGACAGCGACGGCCGCCTTCTCTGGACCCGCGTGCATCGGGAATACTTCAGGGACAAATTGAACGGAATAGATTTCCGGGAACCGGGAAAGACATTTATGCAGGACTATGCCACGTTCATCGCAAAAAAGAACGCGGTGTTCGGTTCCGCACACCAACTGGAAACGGTGAGAAATTCTCTGAAGTAACGGGGGCTATTCCGCGCGCCCGCTCTTGTGCCGCGTCTCCAAAAACCGGATTGACTTCTCGCGCGACGAGAACACGACCGAGTGCGTGGTGACGTGGTCCGCAGCGAACACGACTCCTTTCGCAAGCGGCCCCGCAAGCACGCCGGTTGCGGTGAACGTCACGTCATCTCCTTTCGCGAGAGTTTCCGTGGAAAATAGCGCATCTAACTTCGTTACTCCCGCGGCGCGGAGACGGGCAATATGTTTCTCGTCCTTTGGTTTCCACCTGCAAAAAAATCCGCCGCCAAGCGTTTTCATTGCGGCGGCGGAGAGTACCGCCTCAGCGCTTCCGCCGGTACCCATTAAAATATCGACGGGGGACTCCACGAGACACGTCGCAATCGCCATTGCCACGTCTCCGTCCGTGAAAAGCCGCACCCGGGCGCCGGAAGCTCTCACTTTTTTAATAAGCTCCTCATGCCGCTCGCGGTCGAGTACTGCAACGGTAATCTCCCCCACATCTTTCCCTAAAGCTTTTGCCACTGCGCGAATAGTGTCTTTTGGAGGCGCATCAAAGTCCACCTTATCTCTCGCAGCAGGAGGCACCGCAAGCTTTTGCATGTAAGAATCCGCGGCATGATAAAGCTTCCCTCGCGGAGCAGTGGCAACCACTGTGAGCGCGTTTGTACGCCCGAATGCGACGCTATCCGTGCACTCCAGGGGGTCGACGGCAATGTCGAGCCCGGGGCCATTGCCGTTCCCCACTTTCTCGCCCACGAAAAGCTCCGGCGCTTCATCCTTTGCCCCTTCGCCAATCACGATTTCTCCCGCGCAATCAATCCGGTTCATCGCCGCACGCATTGCGTCCACCGCCGCGCCATCCGCCGCATGCGCGTCGCCCTTCCCAATCCACTTCGCCGCGGCAATCGCCGCAAGCTCGGTTACCCGCACGAAATCAAGCGCGAGGTGCTGAAACGATGAATCGGAACGCTGCATAGTTCCCCTATTGTACTCCATCCCTCACACAACAGAAAGTTCCCGAATATTCCTGCTTTCTATTGTGTGAGGGACTCATCCCCAAGAGGAATAAAGCGCGTACGCTATACTTAATTACTACCACCCCTCAATGCCTCGCGCGGTAAGAAACATCGATGTCCGCATCATTAAAACGCTCCGCCGCATGGGTGTGCCCCTTGCACGCCTGGCGCTCTTCGTCGTCTATTTTTGGTTCGGCACCTTAAAGCTTTTCGGCACGAGCCCCGCAAACCCGCTTGTGGGAAGTCTCCTTGAAAGGACGCTCCCTTTTATCTCGTTTGAGACGTTCATCATAGGATTCGCCATATATGAGATGCTCATCGGCGTCTTCTTCCTCATCCCCGGGCTTGAACGCCTCGCGATTGCACTCCTTGTCCCCCACCTCGTGATGACCGCGCTCCCGCTCATCCTGCTCCCCTCGCTTACCTGGACAGGACTTTTCGTCCCCACGCTCGAGGGACAATACATCGTAAAAAATCTTCTGATTATCGCGCTTGCATTCGGGCTCGCGGCACACCTTCGCCCCGTTAGAGGTAAAGACTCGCTACGAGCTCTCGCGACCTCTCACGGGGTCCGCCCCATGCAGCGAAAAAAGTAGCATCGTGCAATGCATATAGCGGGTATTCTTTTCGCATTCGGCGCGCTCCTTTCCTGGATTGGCGGCGATTTTTTTATCCAGCGTTCAACCCGCAAAGTCGGCAACTGGGAAACGCTTTTCTTCATCGGCGCGGTGGGATTCGTCGGCATCTTCCCCTTTGTAAAAAACGAACTCCCCGCGCTTTTTGCAAATCGGGAGCACATCGTCTTCCTGCTTACACTCTCCGTCATCACGCTTGTCGCGGCACTCTTCCTCTTTGAGGGCGTGAAGCGCGGCAAGCTTGCCGTGATAGAGCCGGTGTACGGCCTCGAGCTTCCCTTCACCGTCGCCTTCAGCTATATCTTCGCGCATGAAAGCTTTCCCGCATACGTCTATGGCCTCATCTTTATGGTCTTCGCGGGGATTCTCCTCACCGTCACGAAGCACCTCACTCTCCACTTCCATAGAACGATTCTCGAGAAAGGAGTCGTATGGGCAGGCATCGGCTCAATCGGCATGGGGCTTATGAACTACCTCTGGGGCGTGGGAAGCCAGACCATCTCCCCGCTCGCCACCATCTGGTTTGTCCACTCATTCCTCGCGATTGCCTGTTTTGTGTACCTCCTTTTACACGGCAAACTGCCCACACTCGCCACGCACTTTCGGCACGGCATCACCAACGTCATCCCCGCGAGTATCTTTGATAACCTCGCCTGGACCTTTTACGGTTACGCGATGACTCTCATCCCCATCTCCATCGCCACCACCATCAGCGAGAGTTACATCGCAGGGCTTGTCCTTATCGGAATCGTCATTAATAGGGAGAAAGTGGTGTGGCACCAGCGGCTGGGCATCGTGCTCGTCATCACCGGCACCGCGCTCATTTCGTGGTGGTTTGGATAAAAAAGGGCACGCCGTGATGCTTGGCGCGCCTTTCTTTAACTGACTTTTTTGTTTTTCTTGCAGCGCTTCCAAAACACACAACCAAGGAATAGGCACAATGCCCATCTGCAGACTTCCCCAAGAACGGCGGACATCACAAGGCCCACAAGGCTGATAGCTTCGTATGCGCCCCTAACATATTTCACAAAGATCACTCCCTTCTTGATTAGAAGAATAGCATAGAATCTCCTTGTGAAAACAGTAAAATTGGGATATACTTCCTCTGTCGCCCCGTGCGACGGTTTTTAATAAAGATGCCTAAAAAAGCCCAAAAAGCGAGCGTAAAAAAAGAAGAAGTGAAAGGCGGGATTCCCAAACCAACCTCCTATGAAGCGAAGGATATCTACGTCCTTGAAGGGCTTGAACCCGTCCGGAAACGGCCGGGCATGTACATCGGCTCCACCGGTCCCGACGGGCTCCATCATCTCGTCTGGGAAGTTGTGGACAACTCGATTGACGAAGCGATGGCGGGCTTTGCAAAAAACATCACCGTGGAACTCCTCGCCGATAAAAGAGTTGCAGTAACCGATGACGGCCGCGGCATTCCCGTCGAAACTCACCACCAGACGAAAAAGTCCGCGCTCGAAACCGTGATGACCACGCTCCACGCCGGCGGCAAGTTCGGCGGCGAGTCCTACAAAGTTTCGGGAGGCCTCCACGGCGTGGGCGTTTCCGTCGTGAACGCCCTTTCCGAATGGCTTCGCGCGGAAGTGTGCCGCAACGGAGTCAGGTACGCGCAGGAATACAAACGCGGCGTCCCGACCGCCAAAGTGAAAAAAGTGGGGATGTGCGGGCACACGGGCACCAAAGTCACGTTTTTCCCCGACGCGCAGATATTTCAGGAAATCGCGTTCAACGAAAAAAGGATACTGGATCACCTTCGCCAGCAGGCGTACCTCACGAAAGGCGTGCGCATCAACTTCTTCGACCGGCGCGGAGAATCCACTTCCTGCCACGGCTTCTACTTTGAAGGGGGGCTGCTCTCGTTCGTGAAGCACCTCACCTACGACAAAAAACGGCTCCAGGAGGACGTCTTCCATGTTCAGAAAGTGCACAGCGAGCTTGATGTCGAAGCGGCGTTCCTCTACATCGACGACTCCAAAACCGAAGAACTTTCCTTTGCGAATAACATCTATACCCCCGACGGCGGGATGCACCTCACCGGCTTTCGCTCCGCCTTGACGAGAACTTTGAACAACTATGCCCGCACCGAAGGGTATCTCAAAGAAAAGGATGAGAATTTCACGGCGGACGACGTGCGCGAAGGCATGGTCGCGGTTATCTCCGTCAAACTCCGCGAGCCGCAATTCGAGGGACAGACGAAAGCCCGCCTCGGGAATCCGGAAGCGCGCACCTCGACCGAAGCGGTAGTGAACGAATCCTTAAAAGAATTCCTCGAGCGGCACCCGCAGGAAGCGCGGCGCATCATCGAAAAGGTGCTCCTCACCGCGAAAGCGCGCATCGCCGCCAAAGCCGCGAAGGAGACCGTGCTGCGGAAAGGCGCTCTTGAAGGGCTCACCCTTCCGGGAAAGCTCGCCGACTGCACGTCGAAAAATGCCGCGGAGTCCGAACTCTTCATTGTCGAGGGCGACTCCGCAGGCGGCACCGCGAAGCAGGGGCGCGACCGGAGAACACAGGCAATCTTCCCGCTCCGCGGGAAACCCTTGAACGTGGAAAAGGCGCGCCTCGACAAGATGCTCGCGAATACGGAAATCCGTTCGCTTGTGGTCGCCATCGGCACCGCCATCGCCGAAGAATTTGACATGGGCAGTCTCCGTTACCACAAAATCATCATCATGAGCGACGCCGATGTGGACGGCGCGCACATCAGAACGCTCCTCCTTACGCTTTTCTTCCGCCACTTCAGGCCCGTAGTCGACGGCGGTTATATATATATTGCCCAGCCGCCCCTCTACCAGATAAAATCGGGCAAGAGCGTGCGCTACGCGTGGCTTGATGCGGAAAAGGATAAAATTCTTGCCGCGCTCGCCGCGCAGGCGACTCTTCGACAAGCTCAGAGCAAGAAAGGCAAAACGGTTGAAGTGAAAGAAGGGGAAAGCGAAGAAGCGGCGGAAGAAAGCACCGTATCGGGCGAAGCAAAAGTTTCCGGCGTGAATGTCCAACGCTACAAAGGATTGGGCGAAATGAACGCGGAGCAGCTTTGGGAAACTACGATGAATCCCGAACGCCGCATTTTGAAACAGGTCACCATTGATGATGCCGCGGAAGCAGACCGCCTCTTCAATATCCTTATGGGCGACGAGGTGGAACCTCGCAAGAAGTTCATTCAGACTCACGCCGCTTCCGTGCAGAATCTTGACATATAACAGTAAAACCTATAGGGTAGATACGTTTATTAGGTTACTTAGCATGTTTGGGAAAATAACGAAATTCCTCCAAGAGTCCCGCGAAGAGCTTCGCCACGTCAACTGGCCCACACGAAATGAGGCGGTTCGCCTCACCACGGTTGTGGTCGGCTTGTCGGCGGGACTTGCAGTGTTCTTGGGCGCATTCGATTACGGATTCACGACACTCATCAAAACGCTCATCGCGCGATAATCCCTCACCCTTGAAGGAGTTGGGATTTAATAACAACGAAAACAATGGAACAGAGGACGCTACAAAGGTTGAGTAGCAAAATGAGGAGTGCGGAGTTCGCGCTCCTTCAAGGGTGAGGGATGACGAAAAAACTTCAAGAAGAAGCGGGAACGGCCACGCGGGAGTGGTACGCCGTGCAAACCTACTCCGGGTACGAGGAAGCGGTTGCGCGGTATCTGAAACAACGCATTGAATCGCTCGCGATGAGCGATAAGATTTTCAACGTGATTGTCCCGAAAGAAAAGCGCATCCGCGTAAAAAGCGGACGACGCCAGACTATTGAGGAAAAAATTTATCCGGGATATGTCCTTGTAGACATGGTCTTGACCGAGGACTCCTGGTACGTGGTGCGGAATACGCCCCGTGTCACCGGCTTCGTGGGACCGGATAACACCAAGCCCACTCCCCTCTCGAAAACGGAGGTGGAGTCCCTCCTTGCCCGCATCGGTCAGGACGAGAGTAAATTTATTGTGGATATAAAAACCGGCGACTTGGTGAAAATCATTGACGGTCCGTTCAAGGAATACGACGGCAAAGTTTCCGAAGTGGACGAGGCGAGAAACCGCATTAAAGTTATGGTGCCTATTTTCGGACGCGACACCGCAGTCGAACTCGATTCCCTTCAAGTCAAGAAAATCTAAAAGTTACACGCGTCATGTGTCAGGTATCACGGAAGGCATCTCCACACTTGACACTTGATACTTGATACTTAACACTTCTCCCCATGCCCCAACAGTGTTTCTTCTGTTCCCAAAACTTAAAAACGATTGACTACAAGGAAGTTGACCTTCTGAAGCGTTTCGTTTCGAGCCAGGCAAAGATTATCGACCCGAAACACACGGGCGTTTGCGCATCTCACCAGCGGAAACTCGCCGCGGCGATTAAGTATGCCCGCTTCATGGCGCTCCTGCCGTTTGTGCGAAGATAACTAGGGTTTGGGGGTTGGGGTTTAGGGGATAGTGGGGATTGCGAGCAAGCGCCATACCCTATACCCTATACCCTATACCCTCATGCAAGATTTCAATTCTTCTCTCGCGCAATGGCTTTTTGGTTTTGCGCACACACACCCGCTGCTTGACGCAGTAATTATTTTTCTCGCCCGCCAACTCCCCTACCTCCTCATAATCGGTGCCGTGATATTTATCCTCACCGAACGGAGGCGTCGCCACCGGCTTTTCCTTTTCCTTGAGGCCGCGCTCACGCTCCTGCTTTCCCGCGGGTTCCTCACCGAAGGCATCCGCTTCTTCTACAATATCCAAAGACCTTTCGAAGTATGGCAAACAACAGCGCTCACCCCTGAAAAAGTCGGGGTGTGGAATTCGTTCCCATCAGGCCATGCAACATTCCTCTTCGCGCTCGCAACCGTACTCATTTTCCACAACCGGAAATGGGGCATATGGTTTTTTGCCTTCGCGCTCATAAACGGCATCGCGCGGATCGTGGCGGGCGTCCACTGGCCGATGGATATCGTAGGAGGCGCCTTAATCGGCATCGCAAGCGCACTCATCGTTCACCTTCTCCTCGCACGAACCTCGAAAGCACTCCGCATTGAAACCGCTCCAACACCTCCTCCGCGCGAAACACCTCCTGCCGAGACAGGCGCAGGCGCGGCATAACCCGGCATTTCTTTCCGTTATTCTCCGAACAACAGCGCGCGCATCTTCTCCCGTGCAGCGGAATCATGCTTTGCCCGAAGCAAGTCAAGTTTCAGATCCCGCTCGCGAAACGACGCGCTATCAGCGAGCGCAAGAAACTCCTCGAAATTGACGAGGTAATTTTCAATTTTTTCTCCTTTGAGACTTATATTCTCGCGCCCGTAAGGTTGCCGCTCTCGTATCGCCGGACTCCTTTGCGGAGAACCCACACCGCAATCACAATCCAGAGCGCGGCGACAAGCCACACGACGGCTATTTTAAGGACGCTCCAACTCTGCACCGCCTCAACAGGAATGCCCCCGATCGCAAGCGCCGGAAGAATAAATATAAAAAAGAACCGCATGAAACCCTGGAACATGCCTGCGGGGTATAAGCTCGGCCCGAACATCGATTCAAAGCCGAACTTCGCAATCTCCGTCGCATCGTGGATAAAAAATCCGATGCATGCGGTCGTGAGTAGAAAATTCATCATGATGAGCGCCGCCGGAAGTATCAACGTCCCCAGCGCGAAGATTTGTCCGGCTGAAGGGTGGGAAAAGAACCAATATGCGCCGAGAAGCAATATACCGAAGAATATATCCCCTATCGCGGAGACCCGCGTAGTGAGTGTGAAAATGCGCGCATAGAGATTCCGCGGCGTGAGAAGCACCGAATCAAAGGCACCGGTATGAATCGCGTTGGGAAGTTCGTCCGCGCCGGAGAAAAATGAAAATACGATGCCGAATACGAGCGCGACAAACCCTTGGAGCGCAATCATCTCTTCAATATTCCATCCGTTGATGGTCCCGAACGCTCTAAAGAACAGCCACCAGAGAAGCACAAAGGCGATGTTATTCACCATCATGCCCGCAATCTGCATGGCGAAAGACACCCGCAGCTCCGCCGCGGATGCGATGTTCCGCCCTATATATGCACCGGCTACCCGGAGCTCCGTGCCCGCCGCGCGCCGCCATATACGAAAATTTCTCTTCGTGAACCGCATGTCAGCCGCCGTTTACCGAAAGTTTCTTTCGGGCCTTTTCGAAGAGAAAGATGGCCGCTCCGCCGAGCACTGCAATCCAGAATCCCTGGAGGAGCGCCAGCTGCCACCAGCGAGAGGAAAAATCCGGGTTGAACATCTGCGTCGCAAACATCGGCGCCCCGAAGGGCGTGAAGTTTGCAAGCGTGTGGAATACTCCCGGGAGGAGCGCAAGCGGCACATAAGAACCGCCGAGAATAAGCACAGCTTTATCCGCTATCCAGTAAATAGGCTGCGCATCGTCAATCCACAACGCAGGAAGCGCAATAAGCATGTAGAGCGCCGCGGATACAATGGTGCCTCCCACCGCAAGCAGAACCCCCGCAAAGAAGCGTAGAACTGAAAACGCCTCCGGCGCGCCGCCTAAAAAAGCAAGAAGTAGCGGCACCACCACCGCTGCCACAACAATAAAGTTGGGTATTCCCCTCCCAAGTTGCTCCCAGAACTTATAGAAAAGATATGCGTAGGGCTTATTAAGTTGCACCTCAAGCTCGCCGCGTCGCACCTCATCATTGATGATTTTGAAAACTGCGCGGAATTGCGCATAGAGCAGAAGGTGGTAGATTGCGATGCTCCATATCGCCGTCGCGGCATCAATGCCGTTCACCGTCCTCCCGATATAGCGGAATACATAGGAGTAAATGAGGAGCATCATCACCACCCGGAACGCCGCGATGCACACGGACGCCAGAAGCCGGTTCGGATAATACAGGCTTTCTTTGAGCGAGAGAGTAAACACCTTGCCGTAGGCGCACAACGCGCTCCCCGCGTTATACCGATGTGGCATGGGACTCATCCCGTTAGAGATTTGATCATCACGACTTTTCGCCTGGTATACATACAACAATTATGGCACGCATCATCACCCCACTTTGATACAAGATCTCTAACGGGACTCATAGATTTTTCCGATAATTTCCTCGAGTGGCGGGTCCTCGATGGTAATGTCCTGAATGTCCTTGTTGCGCAGAATGTTTTTAATTGCGTCGCCGATAGGCACTCGTGTGGTATCCACCGCAAGAAGCGCCTCGCCTTTTTGGTTTTTGAGGATATCGATGCCGTCCTGATGCATCACCGAGAGCGTATCCCTTTCCTCAAGCACTACGCGCACAATTTTCTGGTTCAGATACTTCTTTTTCAAATTCGCGGTTGCACCGTCGAAAATAATGCGCCCGTGATTTATGATGAGCGTCCGCGCGCACACCGACTCGATATCCCCCGCATCGTGCGAGGTGAGAAAAATGGTCGTCTTCAAGTGCGTGTTGATGGCTTTCAAATTTTCACGGAGCCGCCGCTTCGCCACAATGTCCAAACCAATCGTGGGCTCGTCCAAAAAAACGATGGGCGGCTTATGAATGAGGGATGCCGCAATCTCGGCGCGCATCCGCTGCCCGAGCGAGAGCTTCCGGACCGGCTGGTCCAAAATATCGCCCAATTCAAAGAGCGCCACAAGCTCGTCGCGCTGCCGTCCGTACTCCGCATCGCCGACTTCATAGACCTTGGCGAATAAGTCGAGGGAATCGGAAATGGGGAGATTGAAAAGCAACTGTGAACGCTGCCCAAAGACGGTCCCTATTTTCAAGGCGAGTCGGCGCCGGTCGTGTTGCGGGTCAAGTCCCAGCACACGCACTTTGCCCGCAGTGGGCCACAAGATACCGGTGAGCATCTTTATGGTCGTTGATTTTCCCGCCCCGTTCGGACCGATGAACGCGACGGATTCCCCTGCCTTGATTGAAAACGACACGTCATCCACCGCGGCGATGGAACGCACGGCGGGCTTGAAGAAATTGGAGAGAAAACCCCGCTCGGGGTCCTTCACGGGAAACGAAAATGTTTTGGAGAGATGCGCCACTTCCACTGCCTTGTCCATAAGGAAAGTATACCCCACGCCTCTATTCTTATCCTTATTGTCACTCTTTCTTCTTGTTGGTTCCCCGCCGCTCCTCCGCACGCATCACTTCGTGCTCGTCCATGCCGAGGTAATGCGCCACCTCGTGCCAGAGCGTGTCATGCACGACCTCTCGAATCTTCATGCCAGACTCTTCTGCCTCCTCCTCCGTGGGATTCTTGAACACTACAATCCGCCCGGGCAATTCCCACGGCCCGCTCCCCTGCTCGCCCAAATGCGCCCCCTCGAAAAGACCGAGGAGTGTTTCCCCCTCGGGGACTTCCATCTCTTTAAGCAGCTCCTCGCTCGGCTCCTCCTCCACTACGAATGCCACGTTCTTGAGCCGTTTCAAAAACTTCTCCGGAATTTTTGCCGCCTCTTCGGCGACGATTGTTTGGAATTCGTCGAGCGTCATTTCAGAGAATAATGACTATATCATCTATGCTTATATTCTTACCATAAATGAAAAGAGGCTCGAAATCCCCCGAGCCTCTCTCCCGCCCACGCCGCCGCACCTCAATATCCTCGCCTAGTGCATCATGTCCTTCATGGAACCCATTTCCGATGCATCCGCGTTCTCCTTGAGGTATTTCCCCCCAACGACTTCCCAATCTTTCCCTTGCGCCATCATTCCGTCATTTTGATACTTCGTTCCCATTTCCTGCATCGCCATGCCGCCGGACTTCATCATCTCCCCCATCTTTTGTATCATCACCGACTGCTCTTGCATCATTTGGATTGAGTCTTGCAACTCCTTGGCTGCAACGCCCCCATCATTCGCACCCTTCCCCAAAGAATAACCGACTCCGCCGCCGACAAGGAGCGCAACCACTATACCAATAACCAAATTTGTGTTTTTCATATTATTTATTTTATTAACCCTTCATCACTCCTCCTCCGCACATCGGGCGGCTCGCGCCCGTTATTGAAGTATTTCATGCCGTCAGAATCCCGACGATGTAGCCTCGTTACCTTTTAGTACCGCCTCTTTGCCGAAACGATAGAATAGCGCCGGAGTTAAGAAAAGCGAGATAACGGTGGAAGACATAAGCCCGCCGAATATCACGACCGCGAGCGGATGGAGCATCTCCTTGCCAGGGTCGCCGCCGGAGACAAGCAGCGGGACAAGCGCAAGCGCCGTAACCAGGGAAGTCATCAGGACCGGCACCACGCGGTCAAGCGTCGCCCTGACGATTGTCTCGGGAACAAACGGCATGCCTTCTTTCTGCACAAGCGCGAGGCTCCGCCCGATGAGCATGATGCCGTTCCGGGAAACAATTCCCGCGAGAGAAATGAACCCCACCATGTGCGCGAGGTTGACCGACCCGCCGGTCAGCCACACTCCGACCATGCCGCCGATAAGCACCGTGGGGATATTCGTCATGACCAGAAGCGCAATCGGCACCGACCTGAACGCGTGGTACAACACCCCGAAAATCACCATGATGCCGGCAATAAATACCAACGCGAGCCTTTGCGAGCTTTCTTTTTGGCTCTTGTAATTCCCCTCGAAAGAAAGAGTGACACCCACCGGAAGTTTTTGCGCTTCAAGCGAAGCCTTCGCATTGCCCACCGCGCCGACCACGTCAGTCCCCCTATAATTCGCCGAAACCACGAGAACCCGCTTGCCTCCTTCGTGGTCTTGGCTGTTGCGGCCGCCCTCAACCCGGACATCCCCCACATTCCCCAACGATTCCGCCCCCATAAACGGAAGGGAAAGGTCGCGGAGCGATTCCATCGTGCCCTTTGACTCCGCGTCATACCGCGCCACGACATCGACCGATGCGGGACCAAGACGAACCTGCCCCAAGCGGTCGCCCATAAGCCCCATCTCAAGGTCGCTCGCGACCTCGCCGGAAGACAATCCGTATTCGGCCAAACGGTTCCTGTCAACATAAATGCGAAACTCCGGAACAACGGTGTTCTGCTGGATGCGCGGGTTTTCAATGCCTTTCTGTTTTTTAAGTTCCGCTACGACCTGCTTTGCGGCGCGCTCCATGCTTGCGGGGTCATCACCAAACACCTTTACCACAATGGGAGCCCGCACGCCCGAGAGCAGCATCTCCACGCGGTGGGTAACCGGCTGCCCCAAGCTGAAATCCGCGCCGCCAAACCTTTCAAGCACCGCCTGGATATCCCGCATAATTCTGTCGCGCTCGCCCTCAAACCCAGGGGTAAGCGCAATCTGCATCTCGCTCGAATTGGGACTGCCTCCATGAGGGTCGGCTGGCGCCCGCCCGGCAATATTGCTCACTTGCCGCACGCCTTCGACTTTGAGCAATGCTCTTTCAAGCCTCGTCACATATTCGTTCGTGGCGGAAAGCGCCGTGCCGGGAGGCAAAAAAACCATAGCCACCATTGACCCCTCGTTAAACGGAGGAATTCCTTCTTTCCCGGAAAAGAAATACATTCCGACCGTTACCGCAAGAGCTGCGACCGTTACGCCCGCAATGATTTTTACATGCCCGATGCACCAATGAATCCACGGCGTAATCCGCGTCTTTATTTTCTGCACAATCTTCGTTTCTTTTTCATGCCCCCGGAGCGATGCGTCGTTCAAAAGCAACGCCGAAAGAACGGGCGTCACCGTGAGCGACACCACCATGGACGCGACGAGGGAAACAAGGTACGCGGACCCCAGGGCGATGAGCAATCGCCCCTCGATATCCGGCATAAAAAATATCGGGAGGAACACCACCGCAACCAGTATGGTCGCGTACACGATTGAATTTCGAACTTCTTTTGAAGCGGTGAGTACCACGTGCTCGCGGCTCTCACTCTTACCGCCCATCATCCACTCACGCAACCGCCGGAAGATGTTTTCCACGTCTACAATTGCATCATCAACAAGTTCGCCCACCGCGACCGCAATGCCTCCCAAAGTCATCACGTTGACCGAAAAGCCGAACTCCTTAAACACAATCGCGGTTGCGAGAATCGACAAGGGAATGGCGGTAAGCGTTATCATAGTCGTCCTTACGTTCATAAGGAAAATGATGAGAACGAGAATCACCAAAAGCGTGCCGTCGCGGAGCGCACCTTCCACATTCTGAAGTCCGGCACGAATGAAATTTTCCTGCCGAAAAAGGTCGGGGTGCAGCACAACGCTCTCGGGAAGACTTGCCCCGAGCGAAGCGAATACTTTATTTATTTCGTCGGTAACGGTTATGGTCTGCGCGTCAGGCTGCCTGATGACGCGCAAGATGACGCCGGGCTTGCCGTCAATCGCTCCCGCTCCCCGGATAATGCTTGCCCCCTCCACGAGAGAAGCGATGTCCCCAAGGCGGATGGGCCGCCCGTCCGCACTGTTCCGCCCGATGGCAATTTCCCCCAATTCGGAAACCTCCGTCGGGGCGACGAGTACGCGGATAGAATATTCTTTCTCGTCCTGGGTAAGAAGGCCCCCGCTTTTATTGGTGAGGGCATTCTCTATTCCCTTGCGCACGTCATCGAACATAAGTCCGTAACGGCGCAACTGGAGCGCATTAAGGTTGATTTGCCACTCGCGGACATCCCCTCCCATCACCAGCACATTCGCAACCCCGTGGACTTTAAGCAACGCCGGGCGGATGGTCCAGTCCGCGAGCGTCCGGAGCTCCATAGGAGACACCTTCCCGTCGTGCGAGGCAATGCCGACCCACATGATTTCTCCAAGAAGAGAAGTGGACGGCCCGAGAACCGGCTTTACTCCGCGCGGCAATATCGCCTGCGCCAGACGCTCCTGCACGATCTGCCGGTTCCGCAACGTGTCGCTCCCCCAGGCAAATTCGATATTGACCGTTGCCTGCGCGAACGACGCGCTGCTGCGTATCCGCTCGACTCCGGGAGCTCCCGCAATGCTTGCTTCAACCGGATTCAGAATCAGCCGCTCCACTTCTTCGGCCGCCATGCCGTCGCTTTCCGCAAAGACGGTAACCGTCGGCTTGTTGATGTCGGGGAGAATATCCACCTTCATCGTCGCAACGCTCCACACGCCGGCTACGGTAACAATCCCCGCCGCAACAAGCACGGTGATTTTGTTGCCGAGAGACCAGGAAATTATTTTATTGAACATAGGCGCATATGCTACATTTGCATCCCTTCCATATGTTCATGCCCTGCCGGCATTGCGGGTGCACCCGCACCGCCATTCTCCGGCGCGACATCGTCGAGCAGCATGTCCTCGCGGATATCCGGCACGGGGTCGACAATGTACCTATCGCCGTTCTTCAGCCCTTCGCGCACTTCAATCACCGCGCCAAACACGCGGCCGGCGACAATTTTCCGCGCAAAAATCCTCCCTGCCTCCGACACCCCCCACACATGCGAGGTGCCGTCTTCATCCCACCATATGGACGAAAGCTTGATTGCGGGAACGTCTAGCTTTTGAGGAGCGATAACGCGCACCGAGGCATGCACCGGCCACGGGGTTGCCCCGACGAAAGACGCCTCCGCCACATATGACCCGGTGCCATCAAGCGCGGTACCGACGCCCGTAATTTTCGCGGGGCGACGGTCGAGCGGGAACCCGGGACGCACCACGGCCACCGCATCGCCCGCGCGGGGAAGGGTTTCTCCCCCGGGAATCCGGAAACGGATGAACCGCTCACCGGCGCTATCGGCGGTGAGCATCGCCACCACTGAATCGTTCGTCACAAAGTCCCCGGGGTTTTTGGAAATCGAACTGATAATTCCGCTCCTGGGAGCGACTATCAGCCCGTTCGTGAGGCTTCCAAGCACATTTGCATATGCCTCTTCCGTCGCCTTCACGTCTCCCGCGGCCGCCTCAACCTCACGGTCGCGGCTCACGCTTTTCTGCACAAGCGCCACTTCTTTTACCTCAAGAGAGGCGCGCGCCTCATTGTACGCACTCAATGCTTCAACAAACTTCTCCTTATCGCTTCCCACCATATCCCGCAAACTCGCTATCTCTTCGCTGCTCACCCCCGTCGACACGACAGTATCGAGCACGGCTTTCTCCGCAATCCGGAGAAACGCAGCCATCGCCGACTCCAGCATGCCGTCGCCTCCTTGCTGAAGCGTTGTCCTCAAATACTGCGCAGCCGGTTCAAAATCATTCCGCGTTTGGCTGTTCGCAACCGCAAGGAATGGCTTCAGCCTAAGATACGACTGGCTCTGCGGATTTATCACATCGGTCAACCGGCGCAGCTCGCGGTAAAAAATCTCTTCCGCCGCCGTACGAAGATTCCTCTCGCGCAACGCAACAATTGAACGCGCCTCGTCGCGCTCTGCCATGGCCGCTTGCGCCTCCGCCTCCGGAAGCTGTACCGTTGCCGGCTGGCTGGTCTTCGCGCGAATAAGGTCTTTTAACTGCTCGGCAACCGCCATGGAACGGTCAATGGTGGAGGGTGCCGCGGAAAGCTTGCCCAGCACCTGCCCTCGCGCCACACGCTGTCCGATTCGTACGTTCCATTCAACAATCGTTCCGTCGCGAGGGGGATATGCCACGACATCTCCAAACGAAATCACCTCCCCGGGCCACGAACTCCCCAAGGTACCGCCTCCCGCTGCGGGAAAATTGTCCGCCCCCGCCACCGCAACCGCCACGTCTTTCTCTTGCACGTCGGCATGCGCAACGGATTCCCCTGTTTCTGCTGCCCGAGTCGGGTTCTTTTCCCCCAAAGAGAGTGAAACAAACACCCCTGCCGCGACGAGGAATAACGCCGCGGCCGTTATCACGAGGCCTCGCGGATATTTTTGTCGTATGCGGCGAACAACTGCAAATAATTTTTCTTTCATTTTTTTCTTTACCAAGTTAATTAATAATCGCGCCGTGCGCACCGGAAACAAAAAGTCCTTGTACACCACAAGGACCGGCCCACATAGAAAACACAGCAGAGCGTTGTTTTCTATGCCGGTTTCAAGACATTGGGACTTCCCTCAAAAAGAGAGAGCCAATGATGCATGGTGCGCCGTACCACGGAGAAAATACCCCGGCGTTTTTGCCTCAAGAAACCCGGCGGCAACAGCGGCGAAAAGAGGATGGATTTATAAAAAGCGCCGGCAACGCCGACAGCCGTCAAAAAGAAAAGGGCAAGAGCGAGGAAGGTCGTGGTTATCGTTGCCGAAGTCAACTCCTGAATGCGGAGAATGTGCCCCAAAAATCCGTCCTGATGCAAAGGCATGCTGTACTCTCCGTGCGCCGTGGGCGAGGGTCCGTTGAACACGCAAAAAGAAACCGCTCCCGCAACCACAAAAAGCAGGGAAAAAACGAAAATATGTTTGAGTAATGTATTCATGAAAAGAGGCTATTTCTTTTTTGAAAGCTGGTATACCTTGAGAATCTCCGCCGCCGCCTTTTTGGCCTGCCCCGACCTCATCTGCATGACCGCATGCGTAGAAAGGTGGCTCTCAAGAACGACGTCTTCAATGCCGGAAAGCGCCCGCTTGATGGCGGACGATTGGGTAATAAGGTCGATGCAGTACGTGTCGGCTTCAATCATTCTCCCGAGTCCGGCAATCTGCCCCTTGATAATCCGGAGCCGACGCAACGCTTTTTTCTTCGCCGCATGTTCCATAATAATAATATACCCCCTAGGGGTATAATCTGTCAAGACAGCCGATTCCCTGCATGCTCGACGAAAGCGCGCGGCTACAGCCGCTGCTTCTCCCATAACTCGTAAAATCTCCCCTTCTTTCTCTGGAGCTCGTTGAAGCTCCCCGATTCCAGGATTTTTCCGTTCTCAATCACGATTATTCTGTCCATCTCCTTAATGGTGGTAAGGCGATGCGCGATCACGATTGCGGTCACGTTCTGGAAAAATTCATGGAGTGATTCGCGGATTTTCTCTTCGGACTCGATATCGAGATGCGAGGTTGCCTCGTCGAGGAGTAAAATCTGCGGATTTTTAAACACCGCGCGCGCGATGCCCACGCGCTGCTTCTCCCCGCCCGAGAGCCGTATCCCCTTCTCGCCGATAATCGAGTCCGCTCCTTTCGGCATCTTCGCCATAAAGTCTTTCACGTGCGCAACGGTCAAAGCTTTCCGCAGCAGCTTCTCGTTCTTTTCTTCGTCTTGATTCGTAATAGTGATATTCTCGCGGAGCGATGCATTGAAAAGCTCCGTATCCTGGAGCACCACCGCCAGGTATTTGAAGTAATCCTTCTTGCCTACGGTCTTCAGCACCACGCCGTCAAAACGAATGCTTCCCGTGTATGACTCATGTTCCTTGAGGAGCAGCTTGAAAAGCGTGGACTTCCCCGCGCCGGAGAGTCCCACAATACCTACGCGCTCCCCGCGTTTTACCTCGAATGAAATCTTTTTGAGCGCCGGTTTATCTCCATAGGAAAATGAAACATTCTCAAACACAATCTTCTTCCAATTCTTCGGGAACGCCACTTTCCCTTCCTCGCGGTCGATTACCACTGGAGTCCTTAAAATTTCTTGGAGCCGCGCGAAAGCCTGCTTCGCAACCACGAAATCCTGCGAGACGTCCGAAAACTCCCGAATTGACATCGTCGCGTTCAAGAAGTATCCGTTAAAAAGCACAAGAAAACCCACCTCGTATCTGCCATTGAGGATTCCCCACACGATAAACCCGAACATCCCGAAACGGAAAAGGTGCGTGTAAAAGTCGCGTGCAGAACTGCCACTCTGAAACCAGAATATGCGCGTTTTGATTGATTCGAAGAGGTCCGCCGCCGCGTCGCTCAAAACCTTCATAATTTTCGGCGTCATCGACATTACTTTGATAGTCCGGATATTGTTGATGGACTCAAAAATGAGTCCACTCTGGTTCTCTTCTTTCACATTCACCACGTCGGACGCCCGAACCGCACGCTTAATATGAAAACGGGCAAGTAAATAGAATGAGACTAGGAAAAACACAACCAGCCCGCTGATAATCTTATCGAACGTGGCGAGAATAAACACTACACCGACCAAGTTAATGCCTATCTCGATGAAATTCCCTATCCACATCCGCAAAATGCGGTCCAAGCTCGATGCGCCCCGGTCCACCCGCTTAAATTTGTTCCCCGCATTTTCTTTCTCGTGCCAGGAAATATCGAGGAGAAAAAGATGTTTGACCGCTCTAAGCTCGGCATCAAGGAGGAGCCGCTCGCCTATCGCGAAACAGTTAGTCTTCGCAATATAGAGACCGCCGAAACGGATAGTGCTTGAGAGTACCATCAAGCCCAAAATCGTATACACGGGCACCAAAGAATCCCCCGGGCGATAGCGGGCAAAAAAGTTTATAAGTTCCGCAAATCCGTACGCCTGGTAGAGCCATGCGACATCTCCCGCGATGCGGCAAAACGTCCCCCACCAAAACCGCCACTTATACGGCCGGAGATACCCCCACACGTCCCGAATGAGGCTGAAAGTCGAATACATTGGGGATTATTGTATCACGGAATATCCTCACGGATTTTCATCCAAATCTTCCCCACCATATTCTCCCCCTTCCCGTCGGGGCCCGCGCCCCAGAAATTATCCACGGGAGAATTTTCTATAATTATCCGCTTCCCCGTTCTCTTGAGCGCTTCCCGCACGTCCTCATGTTGCGCGACCTTCGCGCGGAGCACCTCCTCCATCACCGCCACGCGCGCCGAAAACCATGATTGCACCACTTTGCTTTTATTTCTTTCTGCAATTCCCTTCGCCGCATGAGGGCTCGGCGCCGCCAAAATTTCCTTTGCTATTTCGGGGTATGTCGAGAAATACTTCTTCCAATGGTACGCGTGCTCCGATGTAGGAAAAGCCAGCCCCCAAACGCAGACAACGTGCGCCGAAAAGTTGTCGAGCGGCGCAAACGCGGTCGTGAAGAAATAGACCGCCTCCCTTGTCTCTCTATTCAATCCTTCGCTTGAAGCTGGATACATATATTTCCTCTATTTTACTCTGCCTACCGCAGATTTCCACACCAATCCGTCGCCCCACAATATACCAACATACTCCAGTTTGTTGGTATATTGTGGATTTGAATCAATTGTTCGCGCTACATCTGCGTGACCGACGGCAGGAAACCGCCTGCCTGCAAGCGCCAGAGTCTTGTATACTTTCCCTCGCGGGCAAGGAGCTCCGCGTGAGTTCCATCTTCCGCGATTCTCCCGCCCTCCATAAAAACGATACGGTCCATCCGCGAGAGCGTCGAGAGTCGGTGGGCAATCGCAATCACCGTCTTGTGCTCCATGAGCGCCGCGAGTCCTTTCTGGATTTTCCCTTCGCTCTCGGAGTCGAGGGCGCTCGTCGCCTCGTCCAAAAGGAAAAGGGGTCGGTCGGCAAGAAGCGCACGGGCGATTGCGATGCGCTGGCGCTGCCCGCCGGAGAGCTTCACGCCCCTCTCACCCACGATACTCTCATATCCGCGCGGCAAATCCGCAATAAAGTCGTCCGCGTACGCGAGCTTCGCGGCGCGCGCGACGTCCTCGCGCGAAGCCGCCGGACTCCCGTACGCGATGTTCTCCGCAATCGTCGCGTGGAAAAGCGAAGTATCCTGCGAGATGTAGGAGATGTGCGAGCGAAGGAATTCCTGCGTGAAATTTTGAATATCCGCGCCGTTCAAAAGAATCGTCCCGCGCTGCGGGTCGAAGAACCGCAGGAGGAGATTCGCAAACGTCGTCTTCCCCGCGCCGGAGAGCCCCACGATGCCTACTTTTTCGCCTGCCTCCACGGTCAAAGAAAAACCATCCAGTACCGGCTGCTCATGGGAATAACCGAATGTCACATTCCGATACTCCACGCGCACCTTCCTCTGCCGCTCCGCGGCATGCGCGCCGTCGCGCACCGCGGGCGCCACCACCAAATCCTGCAGGTTCTGCATACTTTCCCCGCGAAGCCGGATAAAATCCGCGATTTGCTTCCCCATCCCCCAAATAATTTCGAAGAGGCGCAGCGCCACGCTTGCGACGAACACAATTTGCCCCGCCGTAATGCTCTCGCGCCCGTAGAGCATGCCGGTAATCACCACGAATCCCACAGAGAGGAGAATAATCGCAATCCCCTGGAAGTTGAAGGTAAGGATATCCCACCTCCCCAGCGACAAAAACGCTTTCGTTTCCGCGTCCACCCGCCCGTGCGCGTTCTGCAAATTATTCGGCCGCGCATATACCTTGACCGCGCTGATATTCGTATACGTATCGACGAGGGCACCCGTGGTTTTCGCCTCTGCCACAGCATATGCACTCGCGCGTGCGTGCATTTGCCGCGCAAGCAGAATAGACCCCAGCGCGAACGCCACTATCCAGGCAAACATAAAAATTCCATAGAACGGATGCACCATGCCCACCGCAATTGCCGAGAGTGTGAGCAAGACACTGTTCTCCACGATATAGTTCGTGGTGATAATGATGAGCCGCTCAAATGCATCCGCGGTGGTCGTAATCTTATGCGCAATCTCACCTGCGAATCGGTCGGCGAAGTAACCGAAAGAAAGCGACACCGTGTGGTCAAAAAGGGCTTTCTTCGTGCGGCTGCGTACGCGCGCGGTAACGTATACCTCGCAAATATGTCCCAGCCGGTAGAGCACCTCGTGGAGCACGACGAAAAGCAGCAAATAGCCGACGAACGTGGGAATGACCTCTCCGGTTTTGAGCGTAAGCGCATCTATCGTCCGCCCGAGAAAGTATGAGGCGCTCAACACCGCGAGCGAACCCGTGCTGTAAAAAAGGAGATTGAGTGCAATCCACTTGAGTTCTGATTTGTTGACCGCCACAAAAAACGCGAAGGGCGTCGTGTGGCGCAACGGATTCAATACCTGCGACATGTGTTCTATAGTAGCGAATCAGCAGGAATTATCCACCTGTCGCACAACAACATTCCAACATTCTATAGAATGTTGGAATGTTGTGAGCCGTGAGAAGCGTTGCCTCCGCTACTACTCCTCCGCCCCGTCGCGCACGAAAAGCAACCGTGCGAGCCGGATGAGGTCGTACGACACCCGCCCGTGAAGCCATTCGTAGGCCGGCTGGAGGCGGGTGTCGCCGAGCTCCAGAAACGCCTCGTGCACATCCGCAATCTCCTCCTCGTTCCCCTTCGCGAGATGCTTGATGTCGGACACCTCCAACTTTTCGAGCACGAGGAGTTCCTCAAGGTGCCCGATGATGGTACCGGGCGTCCTCCCCCGCTCGCGCGCGACCTCCGCCACGTTTTTCCCTTCACGGATGAGCGTGAGCGTCTCTTCCCAGCGGTGCGTCTTCTGCTTCAGCGCACGCGGAGCGCACGCATCCGCCGCCCTTCCCGGGCGCGCGTCCTCCGCGAGCGGCGTGGGGCTTCCCCCGCACGCGCGCAAAAACTCCTTCTGCCGCGCCTCAAATTCGGCGGCAGGCACGCGGGCATACCGTTCGTGCACCGCCTCCGACGCCGCGCGGAACACCGCATCCTTCTCGCACACTTCCGGATGCACTTCAAGCGCGCGCTCGTTGAACCCCGCGAGGGAAAGCCCCCCGAGCGTGCGAATCCGCGAGAGCGCCACATACCCCTGCCCGTGCTCGAAGGCGCGGGAGAGGTCAATATGCGCCGCATCAAGCGACATTCCCTGGCTCTTGTGCACCGTAATCGCCCAGGCGAGCCGGAGCGGAACCTGGACCACCCGCGCGAGCGTGCGGCCGCCGTCTTCCACAACCCATTCCACGGGCTCCGCGCAAATCGCGCTTCTGGACGTCGTGCGGACAAGCGGGTATCCGCCCTCCTCCGCAAACCCTGTCACCTCGCCAAGCGTCCCGTTCACAAACCGGTACGCGGGGTCGTTTTTTGTGAAAAGCACCCGCGCGCCAACTTTGAGCGAGAGCACCTCCGGCGAAAGGCAACCCTTCTTGAGCAGAGCGACGATATGCTCAGCGCCATGGCTCGTCATGCGGAACTCGCGCGCCTCGCCCGGGATTCGCGCGAGTTCGGCGGTGTTCACCCGGTCCACATCGGCATTATGGGAAAAAAACTGCGTGGCGCTTTGGGGAACCGCGATACCCCGACGCGACGCGAGGAGCGCACGGTGGCGCGCGTCCACCCTTCCCGCGCGAATCGCGGAGAGCACCTCAAGAAACGCCGCATCCCCCTGCCGGTGCTGCTCGGAGAGGTAGCAAACTTCCGGATTCAAAGCCCGCCATGCCGGGGCGTCAAACGCAAAGCGCGCTTCCTCTTCTTCTTCAAAAAGCCCGCCCTCCGCATCCTCGCGCTCGTCGCGCGTGACCACAGGCGGCAGCTGGAAGAAATCGCCCACAAGCACGACCTGCAATTCCCCGAAAGGCGCGCTGCTCCCTCGGATGGCGCGGCACGCCGCCTCCACTAGCCCAAGCGTGCGTGGCGAGAGCATGGAAATCTCGTCGATAATAAGCGTACGTGCGTGGCGGATTCGCTTCGCCACGCGTTTATTGCCCGCGATGCGGTCCAGGTCTTCTTCGCTCAACCTCCGCTTCACCCCGATACCGCTCCACGAGTGAATGGTGAGCCCGCCGATATGCGTCGCCGCGATGCCGGTTGAAGCGGTGATCGCGGGCTCCACGCCATGCGAACGGAGCCACGCGGTAAAACGGTTCACCGTGTGCGTCTTTCCGCTCCCCGGCTCACCGGTAAGGAACACATTCGCCCCCGTCTTCAAAATCGCAAATGCCTCGTCTTGCGTCATCGTGCAGCTATTCTATTCTTTCCGCAAGAAATTCTCCATCTATCAGCCCACAATGATATGAAAATGCAAAAGAGGTCCGATTTTCCAGACCTCTTTGCGATAAAACTTTTCACATCCGTATATCTTGCATCGCAACATCTCCACGAAGGATCGCCCGAACCCGAGGAAGGTACTCCTGATAAGTCTGAAAAGGGTCCCCTGTGTACACTGTGAATCCTGAAGAATTGTCTCGTTTTGGAATAAACTGAAGCATGCGCCAACATTCTCCAAGCCCATTCAAATGCCAATTCTCACAGAACTCTTCCTCGACCATTTGAGCGACTCGCCCACGAAAGAACGCTCTCGTATGGGGCGACGGCTCAAGAATCGCCTCTTTCAGAAGCCCGTGACTAAACAGTTGCTCCATACAGCCCTGTTCAACCAAGAATGCATACAACCCCCGTCGGGTTGTCCCATCGGGTTCCCTTGCGCCAATAAGGTGATACTCGAAGTCCTGGCTCCGAATCCACTCATCATTCGCGTGAGCGCCATGGAATCTGTTGAGTAAATTGAGTTTTGCCACCCAATCAAGACGTCCCCAAAGCCCCCACGGATCTTTTCCAAGTTTCTGAAGCGTGTCTCCAACAAGTACAAGTATCGCATCAGTGACCACGTCTCTCCCTGCAAAGTGGGTTTCCGCCACGCCTAGGTAACGCTCCAAGAGCTCCAAGGCACCCTTCGGACCATTTTTGATACCCTTCAGAAACCACTCTGATCTTGCAGCAACAGGATCCCAGTCACGCACCGATATTGAGAGCGCGCGCATGTCCGCCACCGCGCAATCAATGTTGTAATCCACTCGTGGCAACACACCCATATCCATGAGCTCACCCACCATTCCCGTCATTCCTGCGGTAAGGAAGATATTCATCGGCGACATATGCGGGTCACCGCAAATGATGTGGAACCGATCCCATCCGGAAACAGTCATAAGCGATTCTGCACGGTCAGTGATGATGACTCGCCGCGTGGGAGTATCCCCTCCCGTTGCGGCGACCATGTAGTCAGCACGCTGGGATAGTTGGTAGCGTCTATTGTCGTCAACGCATCCCGCACCATCGAAGAGCACTCGGGCTACAAGATACGGCACCATGAGAGGCCATCGGCTCCGTGGCGCGCGGCGTGCGTAGTTTTCGTGAACACCACCAAAAGTGTGCCCTTTCCCATCACGACTGTGGTTGTCGAGCCACGGTGAGAATCCTGATTCCCAGCATATTACCTTGCTCGCTTCCGACGCTACCGCTACACGCAACGCACCCTCGCATTCACCCGTGCAAAACTCCACATGGTCACAGTCCCTATAGGACCTCGCTCCATTCCTCCAAACGCGCCAGAGTTTCGCAGAATTGATATCCGCTTCTCCATCCTTCTGCCCTACACCGAATTCGTTCTCAATACCCATGGGAAGAATCAGGGCAGGACGAGGAAAATAAGAGAAAAGCGGGCTCCCTGAACTCACCGTTGCCAGAATTCTCTTCCGGACTTCCAATTGTACAGCCATAATCCCTCCAGTTTTTAAGGCAAAGCACCTCGTGAGTGAGGGCTTTTTGCCGCAAGCATCATACGCCCGCGCCGCAACGCACGTCAATGACTTTGCGCTTATCTCAAAAGAAAAATCACTTTCGCAGATATTTCTCTACCCACCACCGTTTGATTGCAGGCAAGGATTGCACCGAGAGGAAAAACCCGGCGGTGGGCACAAGTGCGCTCAAAAAGAAGCTGCCCACGCCGATAATGTAAAGCATGCACGAGGCGACAACATACGTAATCGCACAAAGCGTGAAAATCCTGAACCCACTCGTCTCCCACGCCTTATCCGCCTCCACGCGAAGATTCCGCTCCTTGATGGCACGGATTTCGTTTTCGAGATTTTGGATACGGTTGTCGTTCATAGTGTTTTCAATCCCTCAATATCCTGCAAATCCGATTCTCGCTGCCACACGAGCATCTCCTTATTCTTAATGATGAGGTCTTTCGGAAGTAGCGGCAACTGCAATCCGTGAAAAGCAATCATCTCTATTCTGAGAGGTTTAGTGTAAAAGAACTCATACACACCGCACTCCTTGTTAAAAATCTTCAACTCATCAATCGGACAAATATCAATCACCTGCCCTTGGAAAGTAATCTCGCAAGTCCAATTATCATAATTTTTATCCACAAAATTATTTAGTTTTTCGGTTACGAGCGGTTTCAATTCTTCTAAAAAACCTTTAAACTCTGGCGAGTCCTTGCTTGTATCAATATCGATGTCAATATCAATATCCGTGAGCGGCCGTTTCACACCATACACATAGCACGCAAACCCGCCCGTGATGAGCCACTGGAATTTATATTTTTCCAGAATGGGAATGATGAAATGCAAAGCGTCCAGCGCCTTTTTTGTCTCGTCGATATTTGAATCCATAAATGCAATTATATTTTACCATTCACACCTCACTCCCCACCGCAAGGCCGAATTCTTTTTCCGCGCTCCTTCCCTGCACGATGACCTCCAAGAAACGCTTATGTCCCAAACCGGAGCTCCCCACGATAAGCGCTCGCTCGCCCTCCGGAACGTCTTTTAATCGTTCGTAGAAGTGGAGGCTGCCAAGCTTCGTTGCTACGTCGCCCTTCGCGTCGGGGCGCACATCCCCGAGCGTGAGCGTCGTCTTGCAATTCCCAAAGTTGTCCACGTACCAGACTGCGGGCGGCGCATCGGGAAACGAGGCAATGGGAACCGGCTCGCCAATCTTGAGCGCCGGATGGCGTGAGAGGCAAAACCCAATCCGCGGCAGGAAGTCAAAGCTCCGGAACTGGCTCTTCACGATATGCTCCGTCGTGTCCGGCGCAATGATTCCCTTCTCCGCAAGGAGCGCGGTCGCGGATTCGGTGTCGAGCACCCGCACGTCCGTACACAGTGCGAACTTTTTGACCAAACTTAATATGAGCCCATCCACCGCCGCTACCACAAGCGCCTTCTTATAACGAAAGTAGCCGAACGGCGTCCCGTTCTTCCATTTCTTCGCCGCACCGTGCCGGGGCGCGATATTCACAAGAATCACCCCCTCCTCCCCGCCTAAGGCATCAAGCGCGTCAATAATGTTGCCCGCGGCTTCAAGCTCGTGCACAACGCCGATAAAGTGCGGCGCGGTGCCAAAAAGATTATATGCGCGTATTTTTTGCCTCCCTGCCGCATTGTCGTCGCGGCTGTCATTGATGATAGTTACATTCATGGTTTTATTGATTGATTAAATTAGTTAAAAAGAAAAAGCCTTCGGGTGAACGAAGGCTGGTACGATTTACTTTGTTGCTTGTCTCTTAGCGCGGTAAATCAGCCTCCGTGGGTGGGGGTCATCATTACCATCATCATTGAGTTCCACGCAATCATCGTAGTAGCTTGAGTATAGCGTAAGCACCGCAAAAAGCAAAACTTACCCGTCACACAACATTCTAACATTCTTAAGAATGTTAGAATGTTGTGGCGCAAGGTTTAGATTGCCATCTCCGGGTTTCCTTTTTCGAGTACGCTGTACATACACGCTCCGCCGCAATACTGTTCCACCAGCTCTTTTAATTCTTTCATCGCCGCTTCAATCTCCGCTTTCTCCACCGGTGGGAGACCCTCAATCACGCGGTTCGTTCGCCCCCGCGAAGGTGAGCGCCACGTCGCCCTGCACGGCATCGATATCCTCCCCGCCCACAGGTAGCATGTGTTTGAGGGAAACAAAGTTATAGACGTCCACCAGGTTGTTGATATGCCGCAGGCTCCCGCCGCCCAACACAAGCCGGTATAAGTTCTCGACCGAGGACTTATGCTCCTTCGGTTTTGCGCCGAATGCCGTGTATGCTTTTCGCCATACACCGATTTTCGGGTCTTGCGGCAACGTTTCCGCCTGGTAATTCGCACGGATCCGCTCCTCCTCGCCCCGCAGCTTTCCCTCCACCTCCGCGAGCGGACCGCCGGTATTCTTCACTCCCTTCGCCACGGCCACGCCAATATGGAGCCCCAGGAACTTCTCGAAAATAAGGTTGTCTATTGTGAATTGCATATTTTTTTCCCCCCCCGCTCAAAGTTTTCCTTCCTTCACCAACTCCACAGCAGACTTTCCTTTCTGCACCTTCAAAACGGCTTCAGGCAAATCACGGAGCGCATCTTTGATTCTCTCTACTTGCTTGGGGGTAGTGTTCTAATGAAGGAGAACTGAACGGCATTATTTTCCGGCTTGCCGTACACTCCCGCGAGCTTCACTACTTCGACATCCAACCCGGTTTCTTCCTTCGTTTCCCTCTTCGCGCAGTCCCATGGAGATTCCCCATGTTCCATCCCGCCGCCCGGCAAGTTCCACAAATCACAATCCCGCCGATGACAAAGCAGCACTCGTTTCTGCTTGTCGAATATGATGCCGAACGCAGCGATGGTGAATTCGGGCCTCATAGATTCTTTTTAGCGGGCAACTTTTCAAGAAACTTTGCGAACTCGACCAACGTTTCATACCGCTCCTTAATGATTTTAAGTTTAAGTGCTTCGGGAATGGTGAACCACCCGTACCCCTGCCCTTCATGGAGCACGATGGGCTGCGATTCGTCGTAAAGCTCGGTGAAGGTAGAACTCGTCACATGTCCGTCATCCCGCTCAAATTCTTTCACATTAAACAATTTCGGCGCGCGCACCCGGTACTCTATCTCCTCAAGCAACTCCCTGCGCAACGCATCCTCGAGTGATTCCCCTTCCTCAACGTGGCCGCCAAAAAGCCCCCAATACCCGGGAAGGCGCGGGGCATTCTCCGCTCTGTGCTGCATGAGCACCTTCTTTTCTTTATTGTAGAGCAAAAGCGTCGCTATCTTGCGTTCGTTCATACCCCTCACTATACAACTTTACTACAACTGGACCCAATAATTATTTTTCTGCGACCCCGTTATTTTACCATGCCCCCCTTTCTGCCGGAAACTTTCCCTCCGGGCTTTCTCTGCGGGGGAATAAATGTTCCCTCAAACGCCCACTTCATGGATTGCGCAAGCTCCACCTCGCTCATGATGCCCTCGGAACGGAGGAATTCCTCTTCTTTAAGCACGCTCGTCCGGTACATCTCGGGCCCGTCGGTGTTGATGGTGAACCGCACGCCGTGGTTGATAAACGTCCGGATGGTGGCGCGCATCTCCTCCACGCTTTTCAAAATGTTGTTGCGGAGGTTAGAGGTAGGGCAAAGCTCGAGGATAATCTTCTGCTTCGCGATTTCTTTGAGGAGTTTCTCGTTCTTCGCCGCGATGATGCCGTGCCCGATGCGCTGGGGCTTTATCACACGCACCACATATTCGAGCTCCTCCATGTTACCGGTTTCCCCCGCGTGCACCGTAATCCCCAACCCCGCACGGCGCGCGCGTTCAATAAGCGGCGCATGCGCCTTCATGGAAAAGCTGCCTTGGTCGGGACCGGCCACATCAACCCCCACAATGCCGTCGTCGTGATAACGAATCGCCTTCTCGAGCGTAATCGCGTTCTGCGCGGGCGTGAATGTCCGGTCAAGGCAGACGATAAGCCCGGCGGTTACCTGGGGATATTCCACCATCGCGCGCCGCATCCCCCAGAGCGCGGCGAGAATAATAAAATCAAGGTCGCGCTCCCCCGTCCGGTTCCGCTTCATGGGGCTGAAACGCAATTCCTGGAGCACGAGGTTGCACTTGCGGTACCCGCCGCCGATGACCGAATGCACCGCTTCCTCGATTGCCTCCGGAGACGACTGGATAAGCTCGGTGAGATGGTAATAATTCTTATCCATATCCTCCACCCCCCGGTTCTTCTTCTTGGGACCCATCGTAATCATGTCCTCGAACGCCCAGTAGTCCTTCACCGGAAGCCGTATCCCCTGCCGGTGCGCAATCGTCCACATGATGACGGGGTCCACCGCCGCACCAAGATGCGTGTGAAGCTCCGCGCGCGGCGTCATAGTCCTTTGCGTCATGCTATTGGGACAAATGATAGATGAATAGGCACGGAACCGCAAGAACATCCCCTGTGCAAATAACTACCGTATCTTTTTCTAGTTTATTTGTTTTTTGTGCAAATCCGAAAATAAAGAAACGGTCTTGCTGAAGTCTTTTTCGGCGACTATAAAAATCAATTCGGTGTACGTTGAAACTACTTCGGCAATATTAATACGGGCCCGGGCGATTACCGAGATAAGCGAAAACAAGGTATTGGGTATAATAAAGTGTTTCGGGTCAAATGAAATCCCGACAGCGGCAAGATTGTCTGCAACAAACTTCGGCTTCACGCCGAAATGTTTCAATACTTTGTTCGCCATGCCGGATGAGCACACCACGCTCAATTCGGTGGTGCTTACGGTAGTAGTGAAAAAGTCTTCGCGGGCAATGGATATTTTTTTATGAAAGGATTCGAGCTTGTCGATTGAGGTACTCGCATTTTCATAGATTATTTCCGAAAGCGGGAGCTTGGTGGTGATGTTTGTTATGGCGACTTCTTGTATGAGCGGTTTTTCTTTTTTGAACTCTTTCCGGAGGCGCGAAAGAGAAACCACCAAACCGTTAATGGTTACTTGTTTTTTGGTGAGCAACTCCACAGCGGGACGTATGCGGGACGCATAGCTGCTCATGTTCATATAGCCGTTGGTAAGCGCGATATAGGCCTCTATTTCCCCCATCACAATATCCCGCACAATCGGTTGTATTTTTATCATATTCGATATTCTAACAAATATTACAAAAAGTGCAATCCTTGTTGTAAATGTTGAAAAACTTAACTTTCTAATACGGAGCTGGTAGGTTGGAAGCACGTTGCTAACATCGGCAACCGTAACCAGTCCTTTAATTTAAGAAAATGAACTCAACACCCAGCATTGGAAGTGTCGGCCTCACGGTCGACGACGGCAACAAGCGCGTGAAAGTCTTGCGCACGGAAGTCTTTACTTCGGTTGAGGAGGCGAAAGCCGCTTTGACCGAAGGCGTCACGGGAAACCACGACGCGCAAAGACTCCTCTCAAGTTCCAACGCCCGTTTTACCGCGCGGGTAATCGGAAGGAATCTGGGCACCATTGCCCCATTCCCTCTTCCCGGCGGCGTAGTTGTTCAGGAAGAAGCGCGCATTCATGCCGCTTCGGGTCTGGACGTGGTCTACGTGGGCGGCAACGCACACGAACGGCTGAACGCATCAGGCTTGGTCGCAGAAAGACAACTGGCGGCGGAAGCCGCGCGCTGGCACCCGCAATCGGCGGCGACCTTCACTCACCCGGAAGGGGCAACTTTTGAGCGGCTCACCTGCCCCGTATCAGACGCCGACGTAGCGGAACTGGTTGCAATGTACCGCCTCTGTTTTACGTCGTATCTCGTCCCTCTTGATGAGGCGCTCGTGCGGGGCGCGGCGGCGAATTCAATCTTCTTCGTTGCACGCAACAGGGAAGGCCGCATCGTTGCTTCGGCAATCGGCGAGTCCCTCCGGGTCGGGCCGCTCACGCTGCTTGAGGTTTCGGAAGAAGCCGCGCACCCGAAGTTGAGAATCAAGGGCGCAGCCTCCGGATGCGCCAGGATGGTAATCGCCGAAGGGGGAAAATCCCTCGAACCTCCTGTCGTAGCGTTCTGGGAGGCAAGAATGTGGCGAAACATTCTCGGAATGGGGCAGACTGTTGGCCTGACCCAGCTGGGCGGCATTCTCCACCAGCACTGTACAATCGCTTCTCCCCCGGAGTTCACGAGCCTGTCACAAACGGCGTTTGGCAGTCTCGCAGTGTTCTATGCGCCGTAATCACATGGTCAATGGAGTCGGCCGGGTACCAACTCGCGCCGACTCCATTATCAAAAACCTATAGAATATAATTAAAAAATGACGATTAGCTCAATTAGAAAATATTCAAATTCGGTAAGAAATGTCCTTGCGGGATATAAAGACATGGGCGCGGTCATTCCGGCACGTTTTTTGAAAACGTCTCCGTATATTTTTGATTTCAGCAGGAAGAATAAAAAACTTGCGGCGCTTGATCTGAATAACGCCGAAGAATTTATCGGCTACATAACCGCCACGCTCAAAAACAACCGCTGCATTTTTGGCGTCGGAGGGTATGGCGAAAATAGAATCATTTACCGTCGCAGCAATTTATTCGAAAGCGACGCGGATCCCCGTTCGATACACTTGGGAGTTGATTTATGGATGCCCGCAAAAACCCCCGTATATTCCCCGCTGCCGGCGGTGCTCCATAGTTTCAGAGACAATAATAATTTCGGCGACTACGGTCCGACGATTATTCTCCGGCATTCCCTGCGGGGAATCACGTTTTTCACTCTCTATGGACATTTGAGCAGGTTCTCGCTAAAAAATCTTAAAGAGGGAGTGAAAATAAAAAAGGGGCAGCGAATAGCGGCTTTGGGAAACTACAACGAAAACGGCCAATGGCCGTCGCATCTGCATTTTCAATTGATTTCCAATTTGCTCGGCAAAAAAGGAGATTTCCCGGGGGTAGCGAGCGTGTCCGAAAAAAAATACTATGTAACTCTTTGCCCGGACCCTGATGTAATTCTAAGGGTCAATAAGGTATAGTGTCCGCATGTTCCGCAAAGGCATAAAACCCGTACAACCCCCCGTGCAGGCTCCGGAGGAACCCCGCTTCCCCATACGCATCAACAAATACCTCGCGTGGAAGAATTACGGCACGCGACGCGAGGGAGATGCCCTTGTCGAGAAGGGACGGGTGCTCGTGAACGGCAGGCGCGCGCAACTCGGGGATAAGGTGTATGAAAAAGACAACGTGGAGGTGCGCTTCCACCCGAAAAAATACCGCTACTTCGCGTGGAATAAGCCGCGAAGCACGTTTAGCTCTTCGGTGAACGAGGAGGAGGGTGATGAGCAGTCCCCTATCCCGGGCCTCTTCCCGGTGGGGCAGCTCGACAAGTATTCGCGCGGCCTCGTGATTTTGACCGATGACGGCCGGATTACGGACCGGCTTCTGAACCCCAACTATGCCACGGAAAAAGAATACGTTGTCACTACCAAAGAAAATAACTCGCCGAGTTTCAAAAAGAGGATGGAACAGGGCGTGAATATCGAGGGGTACGTGACGCAGCCCTGCCGCGTCGAATTGCTTGAGGGAAACCGGTTTTCAATCGTGCTCACCGAAGACAAGAAGCATCAACTGCGGCGGATGTGCGCCGCGCTCGACCACACGACGGACACTATTGAGCGCCGCCGCATCGCGAACATCGCGCTTGCCGGCATTAAATCGGGCGAGCACCGCGCAATCGAGGGAAAGGAGCTCACCGAATTTCTCAAAGCACTGGGGATATAATCCCCTTTTTTTACCTTAACTTACTTTTACTCTCGCCTTCTCCGTCATCTTTTTCGTGCTCACGTAGGCGAGCGCATCAACTAAACATCGGGTTGAAAGCTAACCAAAAAGGTCGATATAAGCTTGGTACGCAAACACTCGATTGCGCCGACGGCCGGTAATTTCTTTTAGAATTCCTTTTTGTACAAATTTGCGAACCAAAGCCAGGGCATTCGGATTCCCGAGTCCCGTTATCTTTTCTACATCGGCGACTTTTACCAACGGAGTCTTATAGAATGCGTGAAGCAATTTCATTCCGCGCTCCGTCGAACGGCCAAATCCACTCACTGTAGCGATGTCTTTCTCCCGCAATGCCACAATTTTACGAGCCGTCACAACCGCATTATGAGCGGTTTGGACGATGCCCGTAAGGAAAAACTTCAGCCATTCTTCAATCTCGTCTTTTTCATGTACTGCATTAAGCTTGTCGTAGTATTCCCTCCTATTCGCCTTAAAAAACTCGGAGATGTAGAGGAGTGGTTTTTTCAGAACCTGCTGCTGGAAAAGGTAAAAAGCAATAAGCAAGCGTCCGATGCGCCCATTTCCGTCAAGAAAAGGATGGATATTCTCAAATTGAGAATGAACCAATCCAATCTTTATAAGCACCGGCATGGGAGATGTGTCGTGAAAAAACTTCTCCAAATTGTCCAAAAGTTTACTCAGCTCTTGATGAGGAGGTGGAATATATGAGGCAGTTTGGATTGTGGGTCCCCCGATCCAATTCTGAGAACGGCGGAATTCCCCCGGAGTTTTGCGCTCTCCCCGGACTCCGTGAAGCAACTTTTCATGAATTTCGCGAATTAAACGAAGTGAGAGTGGGAATGCATCAAGACGCTGCAAGCCGTGGTTCATGGCGTTTATGTAGTTGAGAATCTCATCAACGTCTTTATGCACTTCATTACCTTCTACACGCGCCTCTGCTTTGAGCACGTCGGCAAATGTTGCTTGAGTCCCTTCCACTTGACTCGAAAGCGTCGCCTCCTTACGCACATACATCAAAATAAAGAAATCGACATCGGGAACGACTTCAGCAATTCCATCGAGACGCCCCAAAGCCAGATTGGCCTTTGCGAGTAGGTCGTCGATGATGGGGTCTGCTTTCAGAGGAAAAGGCAAACCCCCGGGGATAAAAGCCTGGTATTTCACCTCATCTTTTAGCTGTTGGATATATTTTCCGGTACGCATGGTTTCTCCGTAGATAATGCTTTTAGCTATCTACGGATAATAGTATAAAACATAGATAGTAAATGTGCAAATCTACGGCTCACGCATTGATTATATATGCAAAGCACGGCAGGTGAAGTGGGTGTTGTGAGCATTATAGCGATACTCAACCGCTTGGGACAGAGGCGAAATGCGTGCGCCTCGTTTTCTATCCTTTTTATTGCGGACAACGTGATACCCATACAACAAAAAAACACCCCGCTGTTCCGACTAAGTCAGGAACAAGGACGAGGGTGCTCGTGGTACCACCTTGCTTTCGTTCGGGCGTCTCCGCGCCGAATCTTGGGCTGACGGTTACCGTTCGGTAACGTGTATCAGCTTCCTCTTCGTAACGGCGAGGTTCCGGCACTGCTCATCGCAGGCAGCTCCTGAGTGGCT
>Ga0082335_1000298_pt1 | contig 130236 bp, 101 predicted proteins | sample Subgrocontami58m_FD_72375 | JGI IMG/M metagenome (GOLD analysis project Ga0082335, IMG submission 72375) | Subsurface groundwater microbial communities from S. Glens Falls, New York, USA - GMW37 contaminated, 5.8 m (SPADES assembly) (version 2) ... | reverse complement strand
GACGGTGATCATCGCGGCGCGCGAGGCGATCCGCGCCGTTCCCGACTCGATCCGGCAGGGCGGCTACGCACTCGGAGCGACCCAGTGGCAGGTCGTCTCACGCCAGGGGCTGCCGGCGGCGATCCCCGGGATCGCAACGGGGGCGATCCTCGCCCCCTCGCCGGGGGTACGCGGGAGGGCCGCCGCGGGCCGCTCGACCTCGGATTTGCGGGGGGTGACGGGCACGAGATCGAGGGGTGGTCCCCCCGCCGTGTCGAGCACGTGGTGCCAGCGAAAGCCGCGTCGGGGGTGCGGCAGCAGGACGGGGACGTCGCGCGCCGAGCTGTTGAGCACGACGGCCACGCGGTCGGCGGTCGTGAACGACGAACCCTCCGACAGCACCGCAACCAGGACGCGCGCGTCCGACACGTCCCAGTCGGGCGTGCTCATCTCGATGCCATCGGCGCGATGCCACGTGACGTCGGCGAGTGAGGTCATCGGGTCGGTGATGCCGGTGAGCCAGCGGTCGGCGCGCAGGGCCGGGTGCTCGCGCCGCAGCGTGACAAGCGCTGCAACGAAGTCGACGAGGTCGCGATCCGCGTGCTCCCAGTCCAGCCAGGTCAGCGCGCTGTCCTGCGCATAGGCGTTGTTGTTGCCCTGCTGCGTGCGTCCGCACTCATCGCCCATCGCCAGCATCGGGGTGCCGCGCGAGCAGAGCAGGGTGGCGAGGAGGGCGCGCACATCGCGACGTCGCGCCGCGATCACGCGGGCGTCTGCGCTGGGCCCCTCGACCCCGTGGTTCCACGAGTGGTTGGCCGCGGTGCCGTCGCGGTTGCCCTCCCCGTTGGCGTCGTTGTGCTTCTCGGCGTACGACACGAGGTCGGCCAGGGTGAAGCCGTCGTGCGCCGCGAGAAAGTTCACCGAGCGCGACGGACTGCGCTGGCGCCGGCGCAGCACGTCGGCCGACCCGGCGAGGCGTGTCGCCAGCTCGCCGGTGAGGCCCGGCTCGCCGCGCCACCACCGGCGCACCGCGTCGCGGTACTTGTCGTTCCACTCGCTCCACTCGGCGGGAAATGCGCCCGCCTGGTACCCACCCGGCCCGACATCCCACGGCTCGGCGACCAGCTTGAGTGAGCGGAGCAGTGGATCGGCGGCGATGGCGGCGAGCAGCGGCGCCGATGGATCGAATCCGTGGTCGCGACGCCCGAGCGTGGACGCGAGGTCGAACCGGAAGCCATCGGCGCCGGTGGCCTGCGCCCAATGGCGCAGGGCATCGAGCGCGAGGCGCACGACGGGGGCGCGGTCGAGCGCCAGCGTGTTGCCGCACCCGGTGTCGTCGACGTAGCGGTGCCGCTCGCCGGGGACGGCGCGATAGTACGTGGCGTTGTCGAGGCCGCGCAGCGACAACGTGGGCCCGTCGGCGTCGCCCTCACCGGAGTGATTAAGGACGACGTCGAGGATGACCTCGATGCCGGCGTGCTGCAGCGCGGCCACGGCGTCGCGCAGCTCTGCCATGCCGCCGGGCGCGAGCCGCGGATCGGGGGCGAACCACGCGACCGGGTTGTAGCCCCAGTAGTTCGTCAGTCCGGCACGGGCGAGGTGCGGCTCGTCCACCGCCGCGGCCAGCGGCATCAGTTCGACAGCGGTGATGCCGAGGTGCATCAGGTGCCTGATGACCGCGGGCTGGGCGAGCGCCGCGCAGGTGCCGCGCAGTGGAGGCGGCACGTCGGGGTGCAGCTTCGTGAAGCCGCGGACGTGCATCTCGTAGATCACCGTCTCGCCCCAGGGCACCTGCGGCCGCGTTGCGGCGACCGGCGCCGCATCGGCGACGGCCACGCCTTTCGGGACGAAGGGGGCGCTGTCGTCGTTGTTGCGCGACCCGTCAGGGTGCTGGCCGCGCATCGCCGGATGGAAGGCGAACGCCCGGTCGAGCGCGCGGGCGTACGGATCGATGAGCAGCTTTGCCGCGTTGAAACGATGGCCGTCCTCCGGCGCATACGGGCCATGCGCCCGCAGGCCGTAGCGAGCGCCGGCGGTGATCCCCTCGACGAATCCGTGAAAGACGTCGCCCGTGCGTGCCGACAGCGTGATGCGCGTCTCGCGCGCATCGTCCGCGAACAGGCAGAGCTCGATGCGTTCCGCATGCGCGGAGAAGACGGCGATGTTGGCGCCGTCCGGGGTCAGGGTGAGCCCGAGCGGATCAGGCCAGCCGGCGCGCACGGACGGCATCACTCAGCCCGCACGTTCTGCCGCGAGCGCGCGGAAAAGCGACGCGTACTGCTCGGCGGGTCGTGCCCACGAGACGTCGGTCTTCATGCCGCGGCGCTGCATCTGCTGCCACGACCGCGGGTCGCGGCGCAGCTTCGCGACGCGCTCGAGCGCGAAGGCGAGGGCGTCGCGCGAGTCGGGCGCGAAGACGACGCCCGTGCCGGCGTTTGATGCCACCGCCATTTCGTTGGCATCGATGACCGTGTCAGCGAGGCCGCCGGCGTGCGCCACCACGGGGATCGCGCCGTAGCGCAACGCGCAGAGCTGCGTGAGTCCGCACGGCTCGAAGCGGGACGGGACGAGCAGGGCATCCACGCCGCCCTGAATCTGGTGGGCGAGCGACTCATCGTACCCGATGCTCACGGCAATGCGATCGGGGTGCGCCGCGGCCGCCTCCTGCAGCGCCGCCTCGAGCGTGAAATCGCCCGAGCCGAGCAGCGCCAGCTGTCCACCCTGCGCGATGAGTTCCGGGAGCACGCCGGGCAGCAGGTCGAGCCCCTTCTGCCACGTGAGCCGGCTCACCACGCCGACGAGGAGGGCGTCGGGATCGAGGGCGAGATCCAGGCGCGCCTGCAGCGCCGCCCGGTTGGCGGCGCGCCGCCCGAGACGGCGCGCGTCGTACGTTGCCGCGAGGAACGGATCGGTCGCCGGATTCCACACGTCGGTGTCGATGCCGTTCAGGATACCTGTGAGCACGTGGGTCCGATGGCGCAAGAGGCCGTCGAGCCCCATGCCGTGCTCCAGTGAGCGGATCTCGGCCGCGTAGGTGGGCGACACGGTGGTGATGCGGTCGGCGAGCGCGAGCCCCGCCTTGAGGTAGCCGATGTCACCGTAGTACTCGACGCCGTCGGCGGCGAACGCGCGCGGCGGCAGGCCGATGCTCTCCAGCAAGTTGCGCGGGAACTTCCCCTGGAAGGCGAGGTTGTGCACGGTCATCACGGTGCCGGGACGCCGGCCGTCCGCGTAGTGCAGCAACGCGATGGCCAGCGCCGCCTGCCAGTCATGCGCCTGCACGATGTCGGGTGTGAATCCGGCAACCGCGCCGCGCGCGACGTCCGCGGCGGCGGCGCCGAGCGCGGCGAAGCGCTGCGCATTGTCGGGCCAGTCGGTGCCGTCCGGCGCAACGTACGGATTGCCCGGTCGCGCGTAGAGGTGCGGCGAGTCGAGCACCAGCAGGTCGAGGCCGCAGGCGCGCCCCGCGAGCAGACGCGCCGGAGCGCCCTGCAGGTAGTCGTACTCGCGCACGACGGCCGCCTCCTGGAGTGCGCCGAGCACCGAGGCGTACCCGGGGAGGAGCGTGGTCGTCGCGATCCCCTCGCGCGTGAGCGCGAGGGGCAGCGCCCCCACCACGTCGCCGAGCCCTCCCGTCTTGACGAACGGGAAGGCCTCGGACGCGACCGAGAGCACGGTGCGATGGGACATCAGGCGCCCAGCCGGTCGATCATCGGCTGCGTGATGAGGCAGATGCCGCGCTCGGTGCGGCGGAACCGGGCGGCGTCAAAGGCCGCGTCCTCACCTACCACCAACCCCTCGGGGATGCGCACGCCGTGGTCGATCACGACGTTGCGCAGGCGCGCGTGGCGGCCGATGTCGGTCTCCGGGAGGATCACGGCGTTCTCCACCGTCGCGTAGGAGTGCACATGCGCACTCGTGAAGAGCAGCGAACGGCGCACCGAGGCGCCGGAGACGATGCACCCGCCGGAGACGAGCGAGGAGATGGCCTCGCCCCTCCGGTCATGCTCGTCGAAGACGAACTTGGCGGGGGGCGTGATCTCGGCGTACGACCAGATCGGCCACTCGCGATCGAACAGGTCGAGCGGCGGCACGACGTCGGTGAGGTCGATGTTCGCGTCGAAGTACGCGTCAATCGTGCCCACGTCACGCCAGTAGACGCCTGCTTCGCCCTTGCCGCGCACGTACGAGTCGCTGAGGTTGTGCGCCACCGCCGTGCCGTGCTTCACCAGGTACGGGATGATGTCGCGGCCAAAATCGCGCGAGGATCCCGGGTCGCCGGCGTCGCGCCGCAGCTGGTCGTTGAGGAAGGTGCGCTTGAAGACGTAGATGCCCATGCTGGCCAGCGCCCACCCCGGCTTGTCGGGCATCTCGGGCGGATTGGCCGGCTTCTCGAAGAAGTCGATGATCCGCTTCCTGCCGTCCACGTGCATCACCCCGAGGCCGCTGGCGTACTGCATGGGCGTCTCGACACACCCGACCGTCACATCCGCACCGGAGTTCACGTGCTGCACGAGCATGCGCTCGTAGTCCATCTTGTACACGTGGTCGCCGGCGAGGATCATGATGTACTCGGGGGCGTAGCCGTCGATGATGTCGATGTTCTGGAAGACGGCGTCGGCCGTGCCGGCGTACCACTGCGTCTCCGACACGCGCTGGCTGGCCGGCAGGATGTCGAAACTCTCGTTGCGCTCGGGGCGCAGGAAGTTCCATCCGCGCTGCATGTGGCGAATGAGACTGTGGGCCTTGTACTGCGTGGCGACCGCGATGCGCCGGATGCCGCTGTTGAGCGCGTTCGACAGCGTGAAGTCGATGATGCGCGACTTGCCGCCGAAGTAGACTGCCGGCTTCGCCCGCCGGTCGGTGAGCTCCATCAGGCGCGCCCCACGCCCCCCGGCGAGAACGTACGCCATCGTCGAGCGGGCGATCGGGGTGGAGTAGGTGGCGAGGGCCATGGGGCGGACTCGGTGCGGGTGGGGTGTCGGCCGGCTATTCGCCGGCGTGGGCCAGCCAGAGCGTGCCGAGTGGCGGAAGCGTCACGGCGGCCGAAAACGGGAGACCGTGCGACGGGACGGGCTCGGCGGTAACGCCTCCCGCGTTGCCGACATTCGAGCCGCCAAACGCGGAGGCGTCGCTGTTGAGAATCTCGTGCCAGCGGCCGCCGTGCGGGAGGCCCACGCGGTACTGGGTGCGCGGCACCGGCGTGAAGTTGGCGACGACCGCGACCGGCCGCGCCCCATCGCCGCCGAAACGCGCCCACGCGAACACGGAGTGCGCCGCGTCGTCCACCGCGAGCCACCGGAATCCCGACCCCTCGCAATCGCGCTCGTGCAGCGCCCGCTCCGCCCGGTAGAGCCGGTTGCAGTCGCGCACCAGCGCCTGCACCGCCTGGTGCTGGGGACGCCCGAGCAGGTCCCAGTCAAGCTGCGTATCGTGGTCCCACTCGCGCCCCTGCGCGAACTCCTGCCCCATGAAGAGCAGCTTCTTGCCGGGGTAGGCCCACATGAGCGCGTAGTAGGCGCGCAGGGCCGCGAAGCGCTGCCAGGGGTCGCCCGGCATCTTGTCGAGGAGCGAGCGCTTGCCGTGCACCACCTCGTCATGCGAGAGCGGGAGCACGAAGTTCTCGGTGAATGCGTAGAGGAGGCCGAAGGTCATCTTGTCGTGATGCCAGCGGCGATGCACGGGGTCCTCGCCCATGTACTGCAGCGTGTCGTGCATCCACCCCATGTTCCACTTGAAGCCGAAGCCGAGTCCGCCGGCGAACACCGGATGCGAGACGCCGGGCCACGCCGTGGACTCCTCGGCCAGGGTCATCACGCCGGGGTGCCGCGCGTAGACGATCTCGTTGAGCCGGCGGAGGAACGCCACGGCCTCGAGGTTCTCGCGGCCGCCGTCGCGATTGGGAATCCACTCGCCGGCCTTGCGCGAGTAATCGAGGTAGAGCATCGAGGCCACGGCGTCCACGCGCAGGCCGTCCACGTGGTAGCGGTCGAGCCAGTACAGCGCGTTCGCGATGAGGTAGTTCACCACCTCGCGCCGCCCGAAATTGAAGATCGCGGTGTTCCAGTCGGGGTGGAACCCGAGCCGCGGATCCTCATGTTCGTAGAGCGCCGTCCCGTCGAACCGCGCCAGCCCGTGCGGGTCCACGGGAAAGTGCGCCGGCACCCAGTCCACGATCACGCCGAGCCCGGCGGCGTGGCAGCGGTCCACGAGGCGCGCAAAGGCGGCGGGATCGCCGAACCGCGACGTCGGCGCAAACAGCCCGATGGGCTGGTAGCCCCACGAGGCGTCGAGCGGGTGCTCGGTCACCGGCATCAGTTCCAGGTGCGTGAACCCCATGCCCGCGGCGTAGGAGACCAGCGACTCCGCCATCTCGTCGTAGGTCAGCCAGCGTCCGTCGGGACGGCGCTGCCACGAGCCGAGGTGCACTTCGTAGATCGACAGGGGGCGCCGCCGCGCGTCGCCCGCGGCTCGCGCCGCCATCCACGCCTGATCGGTCCACGCAAACGTCGTCGTGTCGCGCACGACCGAGGCCGTGGAGGGGCGCAGTTCGGCGCCGAATCCAACGGGATCCGACTTCAGCGGGAGCAGGTCGCCGCCGGCGCCGATGATCTCGTACTTGTAGAGCGTGCCCTCACCGATGGCCGGGACGAAGATCTCCCAGACCCCCGTGCCGAGACGCAGTCGCATCACGTGGCGCCGGCCGTCCCACAGGTTGAAGTCGCCGACGACGGCGACACGGCGCGCATTGGGGGCCCAGACCGCGAAGTGCACGCCGCGCGTCCCCTCGTGCACCAGGGCATGCGCGCCCAGCCGGTCATACAGGTTGGCGTGCGTCCCCTCGCCGATCAGCCAGTCGTCCATCGGGCCGAGCACCGGGCCGTAGGCGAACGCATCGTCCACGATCCACTCGTCGCCACCGCGCCGGGCGCGGAGCACGTAGCGCATGCGCCGCGCGATGCGTCCCGAGAACAGCCCGGCCGCGTGCCGGCGCACGAGCGTGCCGATGGTGCGGCCGTTGCGCGCCACGACCTCCACACGCTCGGCGCCCGGAATGAACGTGCGCACGTGCACGCCCTGCGCGTCCTCGTGGATGCCGAGCACCGCGAACGGATCGGCGTGACGCCCCGCGACGAGCGCCGCGACGATGTCCGGAGCCAGCGCCGGGTCGCCCGGGCGCTCAGCTCTTTTCCGGGCCGGCATCCCAGATCTGGTGGGCGTACTCGAGGATGGCGCGATCGGCGGAGAACCAGCCCATGCGCGCCGTGTTGAGAACCGCCTTGCGCCACCACACGGCGGGGTCCCGGTATTGCGCCTCGACCTGTCGTTGCATGGTGCGGTACGATTCGAAATCGGCGCAGACCATGAAATGGTCGTGATGGCGCAGGTCGTTCACGAGCGACCGGTAGCGCGACGGATCGTCGGGCGAGTAGACGCCAGACGCCAGGTCGTCGAGCGCCTGCGCCAGCGCGGGCGACGACGCGATCGTCGCCGTCATGTCGAGCCCGGACTGGCGGCGAGCGGCCACCTCCTCGGCGAGCAGGCCGAAGATGAAGATGTTGTCCTCGCCCACGTGCTGGCGCATCTCGATGTTGGCGCCGTCGAGCGTGCCGATGGTGAGCGCGCCGTTCAGGCCGAGCTTCATGTTGCCGGTGCCCGACGCCTCCATGCCGGCCGTCGAGATCTGCTCCGACAGGTCCGCCGCCGGGATGATCGCCTCGGCGAGGCTCACGTTGTAGTTGGCGAGAAAGACCACCTTCAGCCGGTCACGCACCACGGGGTCGCGGTTCACGATGCGGGCCACGTCGGTGGCGAGCTTGATGATCAGCTTGGCCTGCTGGTAGCCCGGCGCCGCCTTGCCGGCGAAGATCTTGACCCGCGGCACCCACTGGGCGGTCGGGTGCGCGCGCATCTCGTTGAAGAGCGCGATCGTCTCCAGCAGGTTGAGCAGCTGGCGCTTGTACTCGTGGATGCGCTTGATGTGGACGTCGAAGATGGCGTCCGGGTTGAGTGGAATCGACAGGCGCTCGGCGACGAGCCGGCCCAGGGCCACCTTGTTGGCGCGCCGGATGGCCGCAAACCGGTCGCGGAACGAGGCGTCTTCCGCGAAGGCCTCGAGTTCCTGCAGGCGGTCCTCGTTGTCGAGGACGGTCGGCCCGACAGCGCGGATGATGAGGTCGGTGAGCGACGGATTGGCCTGATACAACCAGCGACGGAACGTGATGCCGTTGGTCTTGTTGACGATGCGCTTGGGATACAACGCCTCGAATTCGCGAAACACCGTCGTGCGCATGAGCTCGGTGTGCAGCGCCGAGACGCCGTTGACGTGCGCCGAGCCGAGGAAGGCGAGGTTGCCCATGCGCACGCTGCGCCCGCCGTTCTCCTCGATCAGCGACACCGCGGCGAGCACCTGCGCATCGTCGCAGCCGCGCACGCGCAGCTCGTCGAGATGCAGCGCATTGATGAGAAAGATGATCTGCATGTGCCGGGGGAGCAGCCCCTCCATGAGCGGCACCGACCACTTCTCCAGCGCCTCCGGGAGCAGCGTGTGGTTGGTGTAGTTGAACACCGACCGGGTGATGTCCCACGCCAGCTCCCAATTGATGCCGTGCTCGTCGACCAGCAAGCGCATCAGCTCGGGGATGGCGATCGCCGGATGCGTGTCGTTGATCTGGATGGCGACGTGATCGGGGAGCGACAGCAGGTCGCCGTGCTGCGCCTGGTGGCGGCGCAGGATGTCCTGCAGCGACGCGGACGCGAAGAAGATCTCCTGCCGCAGGCGCAGCTCATGCCCGGCGGGCGTCTGGTCGCTCGGGTAGAGCACGCGCGAAATGGCTTCCATGCGCACGCGCTCGGCCAGCGCGCCCACGTGGTCACCGCGATTGAAGTCGGCGAGCGACAGCGGGTCGGCGGCCCGCGCCGACCAGAGGCGCAGCGTGTTCACGTGCGCGCCGCGCCAGCCGGTGATTGGCGTGTCGTACGCCACGGCGCGGACGCTGTCGGCGGGCAGCCAGACCGCGCGCGCCGGGCCGTCGGTGCGTTCCACCAGCTTAACGTGTCCGCCAAATCCAATCGTGTAGGTCACCTCGGGGCGCTCGAATTCCCACGGGTTGCCCGACGACAGCCAGTCCTCCGGCAGTTCCACCTGCCAGCCGTCCGTCAGCGCCTGGCGGAAAATGCCGTGGTCATAGCGGATGCCGTAGCCGTAGGCCGGAATCCGCATGGTGGACATGGCCTCGAGGTAGCAGGCCGCCAGACGCCCGAGGCCGCCGTTGCCGAGGGCGGGGTCCGACTCGCGCTTGCGCAGCCGGTCGAGGTCCACGCCGAGATCCTGCAGCGCCTGTCGCGCGGTCTCGATGAGGCCGAGGTTGCCGAGTGCCTCGAACAGCTGTCGGCCGATCAGGAACTCGAGCGAGAAGTAGTAGACGCGCTTGCTTCCCTCGCGGTACGTGCGCCGTGTCGCGTCCATCCAGTGCCGCGTGACGTAGTCACGCGTGGCGAGGGCCGTGGCGACGAACCAGTCGTGCTCCAGCGCGTGGCTGGCATCCTTGCCCACATGATATTTGAGCTTTTCAACGACGCGCTCGCGAAACGCGGTGATCGCGTCATCTGCGGCGGGGCCGGTGGCCGGCGGGAAATGTTCCATTGATGACGGCGTTGGATCGGGTTGAGACTGCTGAAACTTAGCGCGCGTCGCCCTTCGCCGGAGGACGCCCGTCGCGCTAGATTCTGGCCCATGCATGGACCCCGTCGGCGGAGGCACCGGTGACCGGCATGCCAGAATCGACTCGGACCGCACTCGACGGTTTGCGCGCGCTGGGCGGCGACGGCCTCGTCCGCCAGATGGTCTCCATCTTCATCGACCACTCCGCCGGCCGCATCGACGCGCTGCGAAGTGCGCTCGACGCCGGCGACCTGACTGGCGCGGCCGGCGCGGCGCACACGCTCAAGGGCAGTTCCCGCCAGTTGGGCCTGTCGGAGATGGCCGATGCCTGCCTGGCGCTCGAGCAGGCCTGCAAGGCCGGGGACGCCGCGGCCGCCCAAACGCTCGCGGCCGCCGTGCACGACGCGTACACGGCGGCCGCGGCGCTGCTGCGCGAGGCTACGGCTTAGCGGGAACCGCGGTCTTGATCGCCGAGTCGCCGGCCGTCACCGGCGGCGGCACGGCGCCGCTGAAGAGGTCGCCGAGTCCGGTGGCCCGCGCCACCTTCATCGCCTCGCCGATCGCCTTCTCCGAACCCGTGCGGTCGCCCTGCGCGCTGAGCGCCTCGGCGAGCACGTAGTTGGTGGAGACGTAGAGGTAGGGAATGCCCACCGACGCGCGGTCCACCCACTTGTTCTTGCGCACGAGAGCCTCCGGCGCGCGGAACTCGGCGGCAAGCGACTTCATGCGCGTGACGTCCACCCACCCCTCGCCCTGCACCTGCACGAGGCCGGGGCCGCCCGTGATCGAGTCAGGCAGCAGCTTCCGCGACAGTCCCTGCGTGACGACGTAGTTGCCCAGCCCGAGTTCGAACGCATAGCCGCCAGACGTGCGGCTGAAGTAGACGGAGCGCTTGCCGTCCTGAATCATCTTCAGCACGAAGATGTCGGCGCGCGCGAGGAAACGCGGCTGGATCACGGCGCGGATATTGCCGGCCACGAACAGCTGCGGCTGCGAGAGTTCCTGTCCCAGCGGCACCGCGTCCGCCTCAGCCATGGTCATGTTCATCGGCGGGCCCGACGGTTTCGGCCAGACCTTGCCGCGATACGCCGACGGGCCCGTGGCGGTGTCGTAGTCGAAGACGGGGCGCCGCAGCAACTGCCGCGTGTACCAGTCGGTGTTCAGCAGCGATGTGTTGGCCACCACCACGTCCCTGCGCACGCCCAGCACTTCCTGCGCGTACCACAACGGGAAGGTGTCGTTGTCGCCGACGGTAACGAGCACGCCGTACGGCTCGACGCTGTTCAGCAGGTCAATGGCGAAATCGCCGGTGTCCGTCTCGCCGCGTCGCGACGAGGCCTCCCAGTTGCCGAAGAGCGGCACGAACGCGAGGAGCAGGACAGGTGACGTAAGCGCCCAGCCGCGAGTCGTCGGCAGTTCGATCGTCTCGCCGCCGAGCTGTGTCTTGGTGCTCCCGACGAGAGCCGCGAAGGACTCCCACACGAACGTGAGCCCCAGCGCCGCCCAGACCGACCACGCGGAGAAGCTCCAGAGATAGAAGTAGTCACGGTCGCGCACTTCGCGCGGCACGCTGTCCCCAAGATCCGGCGCCTGCGAGTAGCCGTACTTGAAATTCATGTAGTAGATGAGGAGCAGCGTCAGCGTGAACATCAGCGGCCCGAAGAAGGCGAAGCTTCGGGGGTCGCGGCGGTAGTGCACCCAGCCGCCGAGAATGCCGAGCACGAGGAAGATCGCGGCCAGCGATCCCTGCAGCCCCGGCCGCACGCCGTCCACGTCGCGCAGCCACTGCCACTTGAAGTACAGCCACCACATGCCGATCTGCGCGCCGAGCGGCGCCTGCCGTTCGCTCAGTTCCGGCTTGCCGTACTGGCCGCGGTTGAAGTTGTACATGAACGCGTCGTACGTCCCCTTGGAGAAGGTGCACGACAGCTTGAGCCCGTCACGGCAGGCCGTGGGCTCGCCTTCATTGATAGCGGGGAAGTGCGCCGCGCGGATGGGCTGCGTGGCGAATGGCGTGCCGCCGAGGACGAGCGCGCCGGCGCAGGCGAGCAGGAGCCGCCAGCGCGTGATGGTGCGCGGCCGGCGGATGAGCACGGCGAGGCCCGCCGCCGGTGCGGCCATCATGCCGGCCATGTGGTTGGAGTAGCCCAACCCGCAGACATACGCGATCAGCACGAGGATGCGGTCGGCGGCAGGGCCGTCCGGGTCGTCGCACCAGCGCACCGTCAGCCAGGCCGTGATCGCCATGCCGGCGAGCGACAGGGTGTAGACCTTCTCGTTCACCACCGACTGCGACCAGACGGTGAACGCGGTGGCGCCGATGAGCACGGCGAGCGCGCCGCCCGCGATGCGCTGCCAGCGCTGCGCGAACCAGCCCACCAGCACGCGCTCGGTGATCAGGAACCACATCGCGGCCGACACGGCGCTCGAGACCGCTGCCAGCAGGTTGATGCGCATCGCCACGGTGGGCGCGATGGGGAATATCGCGAAGACGCGCCCGATGAGCACGAAGAACGGGTTGCCCGGCGGGTGCGGAATGCCCAGGGTGTACGCGGCCGCGATGTACTCGCTCGTGTCCCACATCGCCGTCTCTGGGGAGAGCGTGATGAGGTAGAGCAGGAAGACCGCCACGCCCGCGATGCCGGCAGCGAGGTAGGACGGGCGGGTGTCGAGTTCAGTGGCAGCGGTCGTCGCCATGGGGCTCAGAGCGAGGGGAGGGTTCGGAATAACCCATCAATATAGGGGGCGGAGGGCAGGGAGCAGAGTGGGGTGCAGGGTACGGGGAGCAGGGCGAGGTGCGGGGTGCGGCGAGCGGGGATGGTACGGCGAAGGCGGATGCGACCGCTCCTTCCACCGCGTCCTTCACGACTCCCTGTCCTCCGCACCCCGCACTTCGCCCTGTTCCCCGCACCCTGCACCTCGCCCTGCTCCCAGTACCCTGCACCTGGGGTTTAGTGTCGGAACAACCTCTGCCCCGTAAACACCATCGCGATCCCATGCTCATCGGCGGCGGCGATGACCTCGGCGTCGCGCACTGAGCCACCCGGCTGCACGATGGCCGTCACGCCGGCCGATGCGGCGTGGTCGATGCTGTCGCGGAACGGGAAGAAGGCGTCGGAGCCCAGCGCCGCTCCGGCGGTGGCGTGCCCCGTCCCCTTGGCCTTGTGCGCCGCGAGGAAGGCGGCGTCCACGCGCGACATCTGGCCGGCGCCAATGCCGATGGTCGCACCGTCGCGGGCGAGCACGATGGCGTTCGACTTCACGCTCGCCACGGCGCGCCAGGCGAAGAGCAGGTCACGCCGCTCCGCGACGGTCGGCGCGCGCTTCGTCACGACGGTCCACGCCGCGTCGTCGATCATGGTCGGCGCCTTCTCCTGCACCAGCACGCCGCCGCGCACCCGCTTCACGTCGAGCGCGCCACGCCGCTCGGCGGCGCGCCCCTCGAGCACGCGCAGGTTCTTCCGGGCGCCAAGGATCTCCACCGCCTCTGGGGCAAACGATGGTGCGACGATGCACTCGACGAAGAGCGACGCGATCGCCTGCGCGACGACGGCGTCCACCGGCACCGTGAATGCGATGATCGAGCCGAACGCCGACACGGGATCGCAGGCCAGCGCCTTCTGGTACGCCTCGAGCGGCGTGGCGCCGGTGGCGAGGCCGCACGGCGTCGTGTGCTTCACGATCGCGCAGGCACACTCGCCGGCGAACGGATCCACGGCGAGCAGCGCGCCCTCGAGGTCGAGGAAGTTGTTGAAGCTCAGCTCCTTGCCGCCCTTCTGGACGAGTCCCGCCAGCCCGGCCCCGCGCGCATCCACATAGAACGCCGCCTTCTGGTGCGGGTTCTCGCCGTAGCGCAGCGTCTGCGCGCGCTCGAAGGCCAGCGTCATGCGCTGCGGGAAGCGGTCGCCGGCCTGCTCGGCGAACCAGGCGGAGATGGCGCTGTCGTAGGCCGCCGTGTGCGCGTACACCTTTCCGGCCAGCTCGCGGCGCAGCGGGAGCTGGTCGCCGCCCGCGGAGAGGGCGTCGAGCACGCGGCCGTAATCGGCGGGATCCACCACCACCGTCACGGCCGCAAAGTTCTTGGCCGCCGACCGCAGCATGGACGGGCCACCGATGTCGATCTGCTCGATCACGTCCTCGGGGGAAACACCCGCCTTCGCCGCCGTCTCGCGGAACGGGTAGAGGTTCACCACCACGACATCGATGGGCGCGATGCCGTGTTCGGCGATGACGGCCATGTGCTCCGGGAGATCGCGGCGGGCGAGCAGCCCGCCGTGCACGACCGGGTGCAGCGTCTTCACTCGGCCGTCGAGCATCTCGGGAAAGCCGGTGACCTCGCTGATGTCGCGGACGGCGAGGCCGGCGTCGCGCAGCGCCTTGGCGGTGCCGCCGGTAGAGACGAGCCCATAGCCGCGGTCGGTGAGGCCGCGGGCGAAGTCGACGACGCCGGACTTATCGGAGACACTTAATAGTGCGAGAGGCATTGGAAACGATTGAGGATATTGAATCCGGATTGCGATCGAGGACCACGACACCGGACAACGATGAGGATTGACTGCTCAGGCATCTGGCACGAACGGGTGCGGAGGGCCCTCGACGCCGAAGCGCGGGAACTCGAAGGGCAGGGTGCCGTGCACGCGGCCGTCGTCGCCGAGTCGCACGGAGCCGCGCGCCACGGCGGCGACGCACCACGGATACAAGCGGTGCTCCACACGAAGGACGCGCTCGGCGAGTGCGTCGACCGTGTCCCCGATGGGGACGGGGACCGGCCACTGCGCGATGATGGCCCCACGGTCGAACTGCTCGTTCACGAAATGGACGGTGGCCCCCGAGAGGCGCGTGCCCGACGCGAGCACGGCCTCGTGCACGCGGTGGCCGTACATCCCGTGCCCGCCGAAGCTCGGCAGCAGCGATGGATGGACGTTGAGCATCCGCCCCGCCCATCGCCGCACGACGCCCGCGGGGATAAGCCGCAGATAGCCGGCGAGCGCCACGAGGTCCGTGTCATGCTCGGCGAGCAGTTGCTCGAGTGCGCCCTCCGCGGCGTTGCGCGGCAGGTGCATCGTGGCAATGCCGCACGCCCGGGCGCGCTCCAGCGCGTAGGCGTCGGCACGGTCGCTCACCACCAGCGCCACCGCCGCCGGGGCGTCCGCGCCGAGCGCGGCGAGGTGATCGATGATCGCCTGCAGGTTGCTGCCGCCGCCCGATGCGAGCACCGCGATGCGCTGCATGCTAGGGCGCCGGGGTGTGAGGGAGACCGAGCGCCTTCGCCGCCGCGTCGGCGAGCGATGTGGCGAGTTCGAAACCGACGGCGAGTGCGGTCTGGACGTCCTCGGGCATCGTCTCGGGCGAAGGCACGAGAATGCCTCGAGCGCCGTACGACGTGGCCGGCAGCAGGTCGCGCAACTTGTCGCCGATGAAGAACGAGGACGCGGCGTCGATCTGGTGTTCCACGATCGCCTGCTCGAACAGGGCGATGCCGGGTTTGCGGCACTCGCACGGCCCGGTGATGTCGGGATGATGCGGGCAATGGTAGTGATCGTCCACGAACGCCCCGCGCTCCTCGAGCAGGTCGTCAATGCGGGCCCGTTGCGCGCGGTAGTCTGCTTCCGTCAGCAAGCCGCGAGCGATGCCAGACTGGTTGGAGACGATGATCACGGGCACCAGCGCATAGTTGAACGCCCGCACGGCATTGGCGGCATGCGGCACCAAGGTCACCTGCGCGGCGTCCTTGAGGTAGTGCTTGTCCACGATCAGCGTGCCATCGCGATCGAGGAAGGCCGCTCGGCGGCGCAGCGCCCGACTCGTCCGCAGTTGGGCCGGCGTTTCGTTGGGACTTCGCATGAGGCCGTCGGGCGCGCTGTCGGTCATGCCGCGGCCTCGAGGATGGCCCGTTGCAGCCGGGCGTCGTCGGCTGCAGCGATGCCGCGCAGGTCGAGCCAGAGCGCTCCGTCGGCGACGCGCCCTATCACGGGCAGTGTGCCGTCGCGCAGGGTGCGCTCGCGGCGCGCCGCGTCGCCGTCGAGCACCAGCGCGCAGGACGGAATACGGGACGACGGAAAGGCTCCGCCGCCGACGGTGGCCTCGGTCTCCGCGACACGGGTGCGCACACCGTGGACCGCGAGTTGCGCCGCCAGCGACTCGGCGCGCGCACGCAGCGCGTCGACGGGCGCGGTGAGCATGGCGAGGGCGGGGATGTCGCGCACGGCGCGCGAGGGATCACGGTACAGGCGCAGCGTGGCATGCAGCGCGGCCAGCGTCAGCTTGTCCACCCGGAGCGCGCGTGCCAGCGGGTTGCGGCGCATCGCGTCCACGAGGTCGGCGCGCCCGAGGATGATGCCGGCCTGCGGGCCGCCCAGCAGTTTGTCGCCGCTCATCACCACGAGCGGCGCACCGGCGGCCACCGCGTCGCGCGCCGTGGGCTCGCCGCGCAATCCCCACGGCGAGAGGTCGAGCATCAGGCCGCTGCCGAAGTCGTACAGCAGCGGAACACCGGCCGCCTGCGCGAGCTCGGCGAGTTCACGCGTGGGGACCGCGGCCACGAAGCCGTCGACCGTGAAGTTGCTGCGATGCACGCTGACGATGGCGCCAGTCTGCGCCGTGCAGGCGCGCCGGTAGTCGTCGGCGTGCGTGCGGTTGGTCGTTCCCACTTCGACGAGGCGGGCGCCGCTGCGTGCCATGATGTCGGGCACGCGGAACGAGCCGCCGATCTCGACGAGTTCGCCCCGCGAGACGATGGCCTCGCGGCCGTCGGCGACGGTGTTGAGCGCCAGCACGAGCGCCGCGGCGCAGTTATTGACGATCAGAGTGTCGTCGGCGCCGGTGAGTTCGCGCAGCAGCCCCGCGCAGTGTACGTGCCGCGACCCGCGCGTCCCGGCGACCAGGTCGTACTCCAGGGACGCAAAGCCGCGGGCCACCTCGGCGATCGCGTCGATGGCCGCATCGGCGAGCGGGGCACGGCCGAGGTTGGTGTGCAGGACGACGCCGGTGGCGTTGAGCACCGGCTGCAGTGTGGCGCGCTCGCTCGCCGCGAGCCGCGCCGCGATGGCGGCGGTCCACGCCGCCTCGGTCGTTGGTGCGAGGGCGGGTTCGGCGCGCGCGGCGGCGAGTTCGGCCCGAACCGCCTCGGCGACCACGCTGCGCGGCACGCGCTCCGCCAATGCACGCACCCCGTCCTGCTCGAGAAGCACGTGGACCGCGGGCAGCGTGCGTCGCGGGTCGCTCACGGCGCCGCCCGTTCCGGAGGGGGGATCTTGCCAGCAATCGGCTTGGCGGGCGCCGTGGCCGGCGCCTTCGCCTTGTCGGCCGCGGCGGGCGGCGGCGATTCGGGTTCGCCCTTCTTCTCGGCCGGCTTCGCCCGCGTGAACGTACGCTCGCTCGAGCGCGTCACGCGCGACGCGCTCACCGCATCGCGGATCCTGATGCGATAAGTCCCCGGAGGCAGGGGCTCGTCGAGCACGGCGACAAAGTCGGCGGTGACCATCGCGCGCGCCGGCACGGGGGGCGCGATCACGGTCGTCGTGTCGCGCGCTGCGCGCCGCGCCTCGACCCGTGCGCGCTCCACGGAGTCACGGACGGCGATGACGCGCAGTGAGTCGGTGCGCGCGCGGGCCGTCCGTCCGGCGGCGCTCGTGTCGGCGCGCAGCACGGAGTCCTTGGCGGCGGCCTCCCGCGTGCGGGCGAGCGAATCGTACGCCGCCGCACGCGCCACGACGCGGATGGGCACGCGGGTCGAGTCGGCGCGTCGCACCTCCACCTGGTCCGCCGTCAGCACCGGATCGAGGGCGAGCGGGCGGTCGAAGCTGAAGCGCAGCGTCACGCTATCCCGAAGGTCGGCGCCCACCACACGCGCGCCGAGCGTGTCGTGCACGAAGCCGTAGAGGTCCAGGCGCAGCGAATCGGCGACATTCACGGTCACGGAGTCCCACGATTCGCGCGGCTCCAGCCGGCCGTTGGCGTTGGCGTCGAGCACGGCGCGAACCGTGTACGAACCGGCGGGAAGGAGCGGGAGGGTGTATCGCCCCGTGCTGTCCGTGCGTGCGATCCAGCGGAAGGTCGTGTCGCTGCCGACGCGCGCGTCGATGAGCGCTCCGCTCGCCGGCTTCAGCGTGGTCCAGTCGAAGACGGCGCCGCGCACGACGCCGGCGGGGAGGGAGGCACCCGTGCTGAAGACGTAGGTGCGGGCCCTGGTCGTCGTGTTGCCGCTGAGATCGCCCAGCCCGGGCATGATCGTCAGCGAGTACGCCGTGTTGGCACGGAAGGACGTGCGCGGGCGGACGGTGATGGCGTCGCGGCGCCATTGCACGCGCGCCGGCCCGTCGGACGGCGACAGCACCACCACCGCGCTGAGGTCGCCGGCGCGCGGGCGCTCGCTGATGACCTCATTGAATGCGACGGTCACGCTGCGGTCCTTCACGTTCAGCGCGCCCGAATCGGGTGTGACCTTCACGATGACGGGCGCGACGCGGTCGAGCGGGCCGCCCGGCGGCGCGCCCGGGGAGGCGCACGCCGCGCCCGCCGCGGCCGTCACCAGCAGCATCGCCACGCGTCGTGTCGTCACGAGCCGCCCATCGCCCGGATCTTCGCGCGCAGCTGCTCGGTGCGCGCCGTCCACTCGCCTTCCTTGGTCCGCTCGGCGTCCACGACGGCGGCGGGCGCCTTGGCGGTAAAGCCCGGGTTCGCCAGCCGGCCGCGCAGGCCCGCGAGCTGCTTGTCGAGCTGGGTGAGCTCCGTCTCGAGCTTGCCGCGCTCCTTGGCGACGTCCACGATCCCCTCGAGCGGAATCACGACCTCGAGCCCGCCGCCGAGCAGGGCGTGCGCCGCGGCGCCCGCCGGTGCGGCTCCCGCCACGAGATCGGTGCGGCACATGCGCTGCACGAAGGCCGCCTCGGCGAGCGCGAGGGCGGCTGCCGGTGCGTTGCCGTCGAGGTGCGCGGTCAGCGCCTGCGTGGGGGGGAGCACGTAGTCGTTGCGGATCTGGCGCACCGCCGTGATCACGTCCTTCACCACCTCGAATTCGTGCGCGAGCGCGCTCCGCGCCGGTGCCGTGGGCCACGCCGCCGTCACGAGCCACTGGCCCTTGGCCTGGCCGGGGAGCCGCTGCCACAACGTCTCCGTGATGAACGGCATGATCGGGTGCAGGAGGCGAAGCCCCTGGTCAAAGCAGTGCACGAGCAGGGCACGCGCGATCTCGCGATCCTCGCCGGAGGCGGCGAGGCGCGTCTTGCACGCTTCCACGTACCAGTCGGCGAGGTCGTTCCACAGGTAGCGACGCGCCGCCTCGGCGTAGGCGTCGAGGCGCAGGCCCATCTGCCGCTGCTTCTCCGGCCACGCGCCGTTGGGTGGGCGCACCGGCCCGAGCGCGGCGTCGCACTCCGCCACGGCGTCGGCCAGGCGGTTCACGATCCAGTGATCGGCGCTGCGGAACTTCGTGCGGTCGAGCGCCGCGAGCGGACGGACCGGGTCGTGCCCCACCTGCATGAGCAGGAAGCGCCCGATGTTCCAGAGCTTCGTCGCAAAGTTGCGTCCTGAGGCGAACGACTTCTCGAGGTCGTCGGGATCGAGCAAAACGTCCACGCCCAAACCCATGCCGGCGATCATCGTCCAGCGCAGGGCGTCGGCGCCGAACTTCTCGACGACCTCCAGCGGGTCGATGCCATTGCCCAGCGACTTGGACATCTTGCGATGCTGCATGTCGCGCACGGTGCCATGCAGGTAGACCGTGTGAAACGGCGCCTTTCCGGTGAATTCGTATCCCGCCATGATCATGCGGGCCACCCAGAAGAACAGGATCTCGGGGGCGGTCACGAGCACATCGGTGGGATAGAACGCCTTCAGGTCGGCGCCGTCTTTCTTGTCGGGCCAGCCCAGCGTGCTGATCGGCCAGAGCCACGACGAGAACCAGGTGTCGAGCACGTCCTCGTCCTGCGTCCACGCCCCGCCGCACATGGGGCAGGCGGAAGTCGGATCCTCGCGCAGCGCCGCTTCATGCCCGCACGCGCAGCGCCAGACGGGAATGCGATGCCCCCACCAGAGCTGGCGGGAGATGTTCCAGTCGCGGATCCCCTCCATCCAGTTCACGTAGACGGCTTCCCAGCGCTCCGGGACGATACGCACCGTGCCGTTGCGCACGGCCTCGAGCGCCGGCTTGGCGAGCGGCGCCATCTTCACGAACCACTGGTCGCTGAGGCGCGGCTCCACCACGGTGTGGCAGCGGTAGCAGTGGCGCACGGCGTGATGGTGCTGGTCGATCTTCTCGAGGAAGCCCTGCGCCTCGAGCATCTTGACCACCTTCTTGCGGGCGTCGAACCGCTCAACGCCGCGCAGCGAGGCGGGAACGCGCCCCTCCGCGTCGTGCACCTCGCCCATGTGGCCGTCGGGCGTGATGACCACGGGCATCGCCAGGCCGAGCCGCTTGCCCGCCTCGAAATCGTTGGGATCGTGCGCGGGGGTGATCTTCACCATTCCCGTGCCGAACTCCTTGTCCACGAAACTGTCGGCGACGATCGGGATCCGGATGTTGGCGATCGGGAGGAGCAGTTCGGTGCCGATGAGCGCCTGGTAGCGCGCGTCGTCCGGGTGCACCGCCACGGCGACGTCGCCCAGCATCGTCTCCGGGCGCGTCGTGGCGACCGTGATGGCGCGCGACGGGTCGTCGGCAAAGGGGTAGCGCACGTGATACAGCTTGCCGTGCGTGTCCTTGAACTCCGCCTCCTCATCGGAGAGCGACGTCAGGCACCGCGGGCACCAGTGGATGACGCGGTAGCCGCGGTAGATGAGCCCCTTCTCGTAGAGGCGCACGAACGCCTCGCGCACGGAGCGCGAGAGCTCCGGCGACAGCGTGTAGGCCGTGCGCCGCCAGTCGGCGGAGGCGCCGATGGCGCGCAGCTGCTGCAGGATGACGCCGCCGGTCTCGCGCACGAAGTCGGCGGTGCGCGCCACGAACGCGTCGCGTCCGAGGTCGAAGCGCGTCTTGCCTTCCTGCGCCACGAGCTTTTCCACGACGTTCTGTGTGGCAATGCCGGCGTGGTCGGTGCCCGGGAGCCAGAGCGCTTCGTCGCCGGCCATGCGGCGCCACCGGATGATGACATCCTGGACGGCGTTGTTGAGGCCATGGCCCACGTGCAGCACGGCCGTCACGTTGGGCGGCGGAATGACGATCGTGAACGGGTCGCGCGTGCCACCGCCCCCCGTCGTCTGCTCGGCATGCGCATGAAACAGGCCGGCGGCCTCCCACGCCTCGTAGAGGGCGCGCTCGGTGCCGCCCGCGTCGTATTGGGCGGGAATGTCGGAAAAAGGCGGATTGGTCATCTACTCTAAAGATACGGGAGCCTGCGTGCCGGACGGTAGACGCCGACGGCCGGAAACCACTTCACGCGCCCCCGCCTACGGCCATGTGCCATCACAGGTTCGGCCCTCGCCTCTGGCCCCCTCGACTCGCTAACTTGTGGAAGTCCGTTGGCCCCCGCACTCCACCCCCGCACTCATTCAGTTGATATCCCTGCTGACCCTCACCCTTCCCGATGGCGCCACCCGCGAGGTGGCGCCAGGCACCCTTCCCAAGGACGTCGTGGCCTCCATCGGCCCGCGCCTGCTGCTGGCGGCCGTCGCGGTTTCCGTGGACGGCGAGGTCCAGGACCTCGTGACGCCGCTGCGGAAGGGCGGGGCGTTCACGGTCATCACGGAAAAGGATCCGCGCGCGCTCGCGGTGCTCCGCCATTCGGGCGCGCACGTGCTTGCCACCGCGGTGCGCCGGCTGCGCCCAGACGCGAAGATCGGATTCGGGCCCGCCATCGACGACGGCTTCTACTACGACTTCGAGGTCGAGAAGCCGTTCACGCCCGAGGATCTCGAGGCGTTCGAGGCCGAGATGCGGAAGGTGGCGGCCGAGAAGCTGCCCTTCGTCCGCGCCGAGGTCTCACAGGCACAGGCACAGGTGGTCTTTGCCGACGACCCGCTGAAGATCGAGCGTCTCGCCGACTTCGAGGGGACGGACGAGGTGATCAGCACGTACACCGACGGCGGCTTCACCGACCTCTGCCGCGGGCCGCACGTGCCGGACACGTCGTACCTGAAGCACTTCAAGCTGCTGCACACGGCCGGCGCCTATTGGCGCGGGGATGAGAAGCGGCAGATGCTCCAGCGCATCTATGCCACGGCCTTCTGGAAAAAGGAGGAGCTGGACGCGCACCTGCACCGGATCGAGGAGGCCAGGCGACGCGACCACCGCGTGCTGGGGAAGGCGCTCGACCTGTTCCAGTTCTTCGCGGTGTCGCCGGGCGCGGCCTTCTGGTCGCCGCGCGGCACCACGCTGTACAACACGGTGGAGGCGTTCGTGCGCGAGCGGCAGCGCGAGAACTTCCTCGAGGTCAAGACGCCGCTGCTCTACACCAAGAAGCTGTGGGAACAATCAGGGCACTGGGGCAAGTACAAGGAGAACATGTTCCTTGTGCTGAACAGCGAGACGAACGAGCACGACATGTCGCTGAAGCCCATGAACTGCCCGTCGCACTACCTCTACTACACGTCGCACAAGCACTCGTACCGGGAGCTGCCCATCCGGTACGTGACGTTCGACGTGCTGCACCGCAACGAGGTGTCGGGCGCGCTGTCGGGGCTGACCCGCGTGCGGCAGTTCGCGCAGGACGACTGCCACGTCTTCCTGCGCGAGGACCAGATTGTGTCGGAGGTGAAGTTCCTGATGGACTTCATCCTCGGCTATTACGATGCCTTCGGCCTGCCGGCGACGTTGCGGTTTGCCACGCGGCCACCGGTGCGCATCGGCAGCGACGACCTGTGGGACCGCGCCGAGGGTGCGTTGCGTTCGGCGCTCGAGGCCACCGGCCGCCCGTACGAGCTCAAGCCGGGCGACGGCGCCTTCTACGGTCCCAAGATCGACTTCGACGTCACCGACTCCATCGGCCGCCAATGGCAGCTGGGGACCATCCAGCTCGACTACAACGCGCCGGAGCGGTTCGACCTCGAGTACGTGGGCGAGGACAACACGTCGCACCGCCCGGTGGTGATCCACCGCGCGGTCAGCGGCTCGTTCGAGCGGTTCCTCGCGATCCTCATCGAGCACTTTGCCGGCGCATTCCCGGTCTGGCTGGCACCGGAGCAGGTGCGCGTGCTCCCCATTTCCGACGAATTGGCCCCAGTGGCGGCCGAGGTGACGCGGCGCATGAAGGAGGCGGGCATCCGCGCGCACCTCGCCACGGACGAGTCCCTGAACTACCGTATCCGCCAGGCGGAAGTGATGAAGGTGCCGTACATGGCCGTCATCGGAAAGCGCGAGGCCGAGGCGGGGACGATCGCCGTGCGCGTGCGCGGCGAGGGCAAGAAGCAGGAGGTCGTGAGCGTGGAGTCGTTTGTCGAACGCGTGCGCAGCGAGATCGCGTCGAGGGCCCTGACGCCGTCGAGCGAGGGGCAGCCGGCGTGACCACGCTGATCGCCCTTCGCCTGGCGACGCGACTGGTGCTGCTGCTCGCCGTCGCGGCCGGCGTGGCGCACGCGCAGTTCACGACGCCGAGGGATGAAACGGGCGTGCCGGGGGAGGGGAAGCCGAAGCTGCGGCCGGAGCGCGTGGCGGCGGAAGTGGTGGGCGGCACCTATGCCGGCGTGGCCGGCTACTTTGTCGGCCGCGGCGTCGGGACGATCGCGACGAGCATGATGTCCGCCGAACGCGAGCGCCAGCGCGACCGCATCGTGGACGCCGTGGGCTGGGTCGGCGCGGCCTTCGCCATTGGCGGCACCGTGTACGCCATCGGCGACATGGGGTCGGAGACCGGGAGCTTCCGCACGACGATGGGCGGCGTCGCCGCCGGCGCGGCGACGAGCCTGGTCCTCTCGAAGCTCGTCTTCCGCGGGCGCATGCCGAAGAACGAGGGCTCCGCGACGCGGAAGTGGTGGGTCGCCACACTGGAGTGCTCGCTGCCGGCGATCGGCGGAACGATCGCGTTCAATGCGTCGAGGAAGTGGCAGCGGTAAGGGCGGACGGAGGACGGCGGACGGCAGACGGCAGACCGCGGACAGCATGCGTGGCGCGAGACGTCCGCCACTTCGCGAGGTGGGAGGCGCTGTGACATCACGATTCCCGATTCTGCGCCGCGCTTTTGCGGCGCTTGTCGTTTCCGCCGGCCTGATTGGAGCGCAGCCGGTCTCGACGCCAGCGTCGCAGGGGCGGCGCGTCGGGGGTGAACTCGACGCGGTCGCGGTCGGCGTCACGAGGGAAGCCCGCTAGGTTTGAATGAGAAGTGATGGCGTGTTGCGAGGCGGCGACGGAGCGGGGGAACGCGTGGTCCGACCATGACTGAGACTTTGAATGCCGGCGAACTCATTGCCCTCGTGGCACGCGTGTTCGTGCCGAGCGAGGAGGACGTGGCGCTCGGCGTGATGATTGACCTTCCAGACGAGCGGGTGCCGGACGACGCGGCGTGGAGGGCCCGGCGGCAGATCGCGGCGGAGTGGGTGGAGCTGCTCGACGCCAAGGAGGAGATGGTCGGCTATCGCACCCGCTTGCTGCTGTATCCGAACGTGCACACGAACAACGGCGACCTGCCCGACCGCTGCTGGATCCATGAAGGCGGCCCCGTGCCGCAGTCGGCGGCCGACCTCGATCTCGCCGCGGCCAGGCCGATGGGGAAGATCTACGACACCTTCCCGATGTTGATGGCGCTGACGCGCTTCAGCTCCACCGCGCCATTGAAGCTGGCCGCGCGCTCGCACTCCATGCGCGCCGCGACGATGCCCGGATTCAGCGCCGACATGATTCCCGCGCTGCGCATCAACTACACCGAGGTCAACCGCCGGGTGGACGTGCTCAAGGATCTGCTGGACCGGGCGAGCGGGGCAGACCTCGTCTTCCGGCATCCTGGCGGCGAGGACCGGCTGCACCTCGACCTGCGTCATCGCACCGGACACGCCTCCGGCGGGCTGCTGCCGCAGCGCGGCGTGGCCGGCAACCTCCCGTCGGGCGAGGCGTACATCGTTCCCTACGAAGGCGAGCGCGAGGGCGACCCGAGCCGCTCCGCGGGAGTGCTGCCGGTGCAGTTCGGTGCGGAGATCGTGCGCTACGAGATCGTGAACAACAAGGCGGCGCGCGTCCTGTCGACCGGCGTGGAGTCGGAGCGGGAGGCCGCGCTCCTTTCGCAGGAGCCGGCGTACGCGAATCTCGCGGAGCTCGGTCTGGGTGTGCTCGCCGCGTTCGGCATCAGGCCGGTCGGTGCCGTGCTGCTCGATGAGAAGCTGGGCCTGCATATCGCGTTCGGACGCAGCGATCACTTCGGCGGGCAGGTGGGTCCCGGGGCCTTCTCGTCGCCCGACGCGGTGGTGCACATCGATCGCGTCTACGTGCGGGAGACGCAGCCGGAGGTCGTGCCGGCGAGCGTGGACCTGCGGTTTGAGGACGGCACGAGTGTCGCGCTGATGCGCGAGGGGGAGTTCGGGCCCGTCTTCTGAGCGAGGTGTCAACGTTGCCGCGTGCCGCTGAGGCGAAACCCTGATAGCTTTTGTGTGATAGCTGTTCGGCAGCATGCGGCGCGTGCCGTCCCTCGTCCCCCCGTCTGCCGTCTGCCGTCCGCCGTCCGCCGTCCTTCGTCCGCCGTCCGCCGCCCTCCGTCTTCCGTCCTCCGTCCTCCGTCTTCCGTCTTCCGTCCTCCGTCCTCCGTCTTCCGTCCTCCGTCTTCCGTCCTCCGTCCGCCGTTCATATGCCAATCCCCGTCATCGTCTCCGCCGCACGCACCCCCGTCGGCCGTTTCCTCGGTTCACTCTCTTCGCTGCAGGCGCCCGAACTTGGCGCCATCGCCATCAAGGCCGCGCTCGAACGCGCCGGCGCCGACCCCGCCGAGATCGGTGAGGTCATCATGGGCAACGTGCTGCAGGCCGGGGTCGGGCAGGCCCCCGCGCGGCAGGCGATGATCAAGGCCGGCATCCCCGCGGCCGTCCCCGCATACACGGTCAACAAGGTCTGCGGCTCCGGTTTGCAGGCGGTGATGCTTGCCGCGCAGGCGATCCGCGCGGGCGACGAGGAGCTGTTGATCGCCGGCGGACAGGAATCCATGTCCAGCGCGCCGCACCTCGTTGGCGGCATGCGCAACGGCGTCAAGTTCGGCGCGCAGACCATGCAGGACGCGCTCCTCAAGGACGGGCTGATGTGCGCGTTCTATAACCGGCACATGGGTGGCCACGCCGAGTACACGGCCAGGAAGGCCGGCATCACGCGGCAGCGGCAGGATGAGTTCGCCTACCACTCGCACATGAAGGCGGTGGCCGCCATCGAGGCGGGGAAGTTCGCCGCCGAAATCGCGACGGTGGAGATTGCGGGCAAGAAGGGGCCGACCATCGTGGACACCGACGAGGGCCCGCGCAAGGACACCACACTCGAGGCGCTGGCCAAGCTGCGCCCCGCCTTTCCGGGCGACGCGCCGAAGGACATGAAGCCCGAGGAACTCACCGTGACCGCGGGGAATGCGCCGGGGCTCAATGATGGCGCCGCCGCGCTCGTCGTGGCGAGCGAGGAGTACGCCAAGGCGCACGGCCTGCCGATCCTGGCGCGCATCACGGGCTACGCATCGGGGGGCGGCGATCCACAGGACCTCTTCTTCGCGCCCATCCTCGCGGTGCAGAACCTGATGAAGAAGACCTGCACCAGGATCTCGGACTACGACCTCATCGAAGCCAACGAGGCCTTCGCTGCCCAGGCGCTGGCCGACGGCGACGGGCTGGGCTGGGACTGGGATCGCGTCAACGTGAACGGCGGCGCCATCGCGCTGGGGCACCCCATCGGCAGCAGCGGCGCGCGCATCCTGACGACGCTGCTCTACGCGCTCAAGGAACGCGGCCTGCACAAGGGGCTCGCGACGCTCTGCCTCGGCGGCGGCAACGCGGTGGCGCTGTCGGTCGAGCGGGTCTGAGCCAGCCGTGAAGACGACGCGCCCCGACGCCGATGGATTCCGCGCGACGGGGCGCGTTTCTGCGTACGAGCCGGACGACGACGCCGGCGGCAGCGCGGGAGGGCCGGCGATGCGGACGCGCGCCGTTGCCGCGCGCCTGCTGGCGTTTGTCGGGGCGTCGCTACTCGCGCTCGCCGTCGTGCCGGCGCTGCTATATCCGTTCATCCGGATATCCGGATCAATCTCCGGCGCGCGCCTCATCGCGTTCGGCGCGATGTCGTGCGTCGCCATGCTGATTGCGACGGCGGTGACGGTGCGCCTCTTCGGCGAGTCGTGGCGCGAGACCACGCGGTTCGGCTCCGACGCGCTCGGCCGGTGGCCGCTGCTTGGCGGCCTGGCCGCCGGATGGTTTGCGATTGCGGTGCCGGCGGGACTCCTCATCTGGGCCGGTGCGCTGCGCATCGTGTCCGCCGAGTCAGGGAACTGGTGGGAGGGGGCGGGGCTTGCGCTGGCCATACTCGTCCCGGCCGCCCTTACCGAGGAACTGGCGCTGCGGGGCTACGCCTTTACGCTGCTGCGGCGTGCGTGGGGCGTTGCGGTGGCGGTGACGCTCACCAGCGTCGCGTTTGGCCTGCTGCACCTGTTCAATCCCGGCGTGACGGCGCAATCCGTCGTGCTCGTCACGCTCGCCGGCGTCTTTCTCGCGCTGGTGCGCCTCGCGTTCGATTCACTCTGGGCGGCGTGGCTCGCACACCTTGGCTACAACTTCGTCCAGCTTGCCGTGCTGCACACTCCGGTGAGCGGGCTCGCGGTGCCTCAGCCGCATTACCGGACCATCTCCAACGGGCCGGACTGGCTGACCGGCGGCGCGTGGGGGCCGGAAGCGGGCGCGGCCGCAGCGTTCGGAATGCTCGGCGTTAGTTTTCTGCTCGCCGTCCACGCCGGCTGGGTGACCGTCCACCGCCGCGGATGGCAATTCGACATCAACTGGCGGCCGCACGGCCGCAGGGAGTCATAGACATGTCCGACCGCATTGCGGTAATCGGCGCTGGGCAGATGGGGAACGGCATCGCGCATGTGTGCGCGGTGGCGGGCCACGAGGTCACGATGATCGACGTCAGCCAGGCCGCGCTCGACAAGGCCAAGGGGACGATTGACAAGAACCTCGACCGCCAGGTGAAGAAGGGGGCGCTCGAGGAAGGAGCCAAGGCCGCGGCGCTCGGGCGCATCACGACGGCCACGTCGATGGATGCGGTGGCCGGTGCGGCGTTCGTCATCGAGGCCGCGACCGAGAACGTGGAACTCAAGCACAAGATCTTCGCCGACATGGACCGGCTCGCGCCGGCTGGCGCGATTCTCGCGACGAACACCAGCTCCATTTCCATCACCGACATTGCGGGCCGCGTGAAGCGCCCCGAGTCGGTCATCGGCATGCACTTCATGAACCCGGTGCCGGTGATGCAGCTCGTCGAGATCATCCGCGGCCTCGCGACGAGTGACGACACGACGGCGCGCACGATGGCACTGGCGCAGGGCGTGGGCAAGACGCCGGTGGAGGTGAACGACTATCCCGGCTTCGTCGCCAATCGCATCCTGATGCCGATGATCAACGAGGCGATCTACTGCGTGATGGAAGGCGTCGGGACTCCCGAGGCGATTGATCAGATCATGAAGCTCGGCATGAACCATCCCATGGGACCGCTGGCACTCGCTGATTTCATCGGCCTCGACACCTGCCTCGCCATCCTCGAGGTGATGCACAAGGGGCTTGGCGATCCGAAGTACCGGCCGTGTCCGTTGCTGCGAAAGTACGTGGCGCAGGGGTGGGTTGGGAAGAAGGCTGGGCGCGGATTCTATAGCTACTGACGGAGGACGGCAGACGGCGGACGGCAGACGATTGGCCGTCCGTTCTGCCTTTCCACCGCTCCTGCACCTCCGTCCTCCGTCTTCCGTCTTCCGTCCGCCTTTCTCCGTCACCATGAATCCGTTACTGAACCTCACCGAGACCCAGCGCGCCATTATCGACACCGCGCGCGAATTCTGCGCGGCCGAGGTCACACCCTTCGCAGCGCAGTGGGACCGCGATGCGTACTTCGAGCCGACGCTCGTGCGCAAGCTGGGAGAGCTTGGCTTTCTCGGCATGATGATCCCGGAGGCCTACGACGGGCTCGGGCTCGACACCACGACCTACCTGCTCGCCCTCGAGGAGATCTCGGCGGCTGATGCATCCGTGGGCGTCCTCATGAGCGTGCATAACTCGCTGCCGACGCAGATGATCCTGAAGTACGGGAGCGAGCCGCAGAAGACGGAGTTTCTGGGGCCGCTCGCGCGCGGCGAGAAGCTCGGCGCGTTCGCGCTCTCCGAGCCGGAGGCCGGGTCCGATGCCTCGGCGCTGCGCACGCAGGCCGTGCGCGACGGCGACGACTGGGTGCTCAACGGCACCAAGTCGTGGATCTCGGCGGGCGGGCACGCCGGCGTGATCCTCACGATGGCGCGCACCGACACGCCGGATGCACGCCGCGGCGGCAAGGGGATCGGCGCGTTCATCATCACGCCCGACCTCGTGGGCTTCAAGGTCGGCAAGAAGGAGAACAAGATGGGACTGCGCGCGTCGGAGACGGTGCAGCTCGTCTTCGACAACTTGCGCGTGCCGGGCGACCGGCTCCTCGGCGATGCATCCATGGGGTTCGCCTTCGCCATGCAGTCGCTCGTGGCGGGCCGGCTCGGCATTGCCGCGCAGGCGCTCGGCATCGCGCGCGCGGCGTACGAGCACGCCACGGCCTACGCCAGGGAACGCCAGCAGTTCGGCAAGGTCATCGGCGAGTTCCAGGGGATCCAGTTCAAGCTCGCCGACATGGCGACGCGCATCCACGCGGCGCGCTCGCTCCTGCACGCCACGGCCGCCGCCAAGGACCGCGGCGAGTCCGTCGCCGAATACGCGGCGATGTGCAAGCTCTTCGCCACGGAGACGGCGATGTGGGTGACCACACAGGCCGTGCAGGTCTTCGGCGGCTATGGCTACACGACCGACTATCCGGTGGAGCGGCTCTTCCGCGACGCGAAGGTCACCGAGATCTACGAGGGGACGTCGGAGATCCAGCGGATTGTGATTGGCCGGGCAGCGTTGAAGGGCGTGTAGGGGTGGACGGCAGAGGGCAGACGGCGGACGGCAGCGGGCGGACGGCGGACGGCCGGCAGCTGGGCTTCCAGAGGTAGGGATTGCCGGACAATGGCACTCCCTGTTCCCTGATCCGCCGCTTGCGACTTCCATCGCATCATCAGCGTAGATTTCAGGCAGTTCGCAGGTGCAGGGCAGCCACCGACCCCGCCGCCGCCTCAAGGGCGCGGGCCTACTATCTACCATCTACCGTCTACCCTCTGCCGCTATGCAGATCTTCGATACGATGTCCGAGATGGGACATGAGCAGATCGCCATCTGCCATGACAAGTCCGCGGGGTATCGCGGCATCATCGCGATCCACGACACCACGCTCGGTCCCGCCCTCGGCGGGACCCGCTTCTGGAACTACGCCAGCGACGAGGAAGCCATCGTCGACGCGCTGCGCCTCGCGCGCGGCATGACGTACAAGAACGCCGTCGCCGGCCTCAACCTGGGCGGCGGCAAGTCGGTCATCCTTGGCGACAACCGCACGGCCAACCGCGAGCTGATCTTCCGCGCCCACGGGCGCTTCGTCGAGTCGCTCGGCGGCCGCTACGTGACGGCGGAGGATGTCGGCACCAGCACCGCCGACATGGACTTCGTGCACATGGAGACGGAGTACGTCGCCGGCCTCGCCAACAAGTCGGGCGACCCGTCGCCGGTCACGGCGCGCGGCGTCTTCCGTGCCATCGAGGCCTCGGCGCAGTTCCGCTGGGGGTCGTCGGACCTCACCGGCAAGACGGTGGTCGTGCAGGGTGTCGGCAACGTCGGCCGCTACCTGTGCGGCGAGCTGCACAAGGCGGGCGCCAAGCTGGTGGTCACGGACATCCGCCCCGAGAAGGTGCAGGCGATGGTCAAGGAGTACGGCGCGACGGCCGTGGAAGGCGATGCGATCTACTCCGTAAAGGGCGATGTCTTTGCTCCCTGCGCGCTCGGCGCCATCCTCAACGACGACACAATCCCCAAGCTCAACGTCGAGATCGTGTGCGGCGGCGCCAACAACGTGCTGCACATGCCGGCCAAGCACGGCGAGGCCATCGAGAAGCGCGGCCTGTTGTACGGCCCCGACTTCGTGGCCAATGCCGGCGGCGTCATCAATGTCTACGGCGAGGTGGCCGGCTGGACGCGCGAGCGCGCGCTGCGCAAGGCGGACGAGATCTTCGACACCATGCTGAGCGTCTACCAGATCTCGCAGGCGCAGGGCCTCCTGTCGTATCTCGCGGCGGACAAGCTGGCCGAGCAGCGGATTGCGGCGATCCGCGGTCTCGTGCGGACCTGGCCGCAGTGGCCCACCAAGTCGTGACCGGCGAACGCATCCCCATCGGCGCCGACCACGCCGGCTTCGAGCTGAAGGAGAAGCTCAAGGCCGTGCTCGCGGAGCTCGGCTACGCGGTGGAGGACGTCGGCACGCACTCGCCGGCGTCCGTGGACTATGCCGATTACGCGCATCCCGTCGCGCGCGAAGTGGAGACGGGAAAGGCCCGGCGCGGCGTGCTGCTGTGCGGCACCGGACTAGGCATGGCGTACGCCGCCAACCGCCATCCGCACGTGCGCGCCGCGGTGGTGTGGAATACGGAAGTGGCCGCGCTCGCGCGGCTGCACAATGATGCCAACGTCCTCGTCCTGCCGGCGCGCTGCATCAGCGACGCGGAGGGCGTGGCCATTCTCAAGACTTGGCTGGACACGCCCTTCGAGGGCGGCCGGCACGAACGCCGCGTCGAGAAGATCGAGCGCGAGGAGGAGCAGTGAGCCAGTCGTGGATGTCGTGGGACCGGTGCCCGCCGGGGGAGGCCCTCCGGGGCCAGGATCCGGAGGTCGCCGGGTACATCGAGGAGGAGATCGCGCGGCAGAGCGACGGGCTGGAGCTGATTGCGAGCGAGAATTTCGTCTCACCGGCGGTGCTCGAGGCGCTGGGGTCTCCGCTCACCAACAAGTACGCCGAGGGACTGCCGCGCAAGCGGTACTACGGCGGCTGCGAAGTGGTGGACAAGGTGGAGCAGCTGGCCATCGATCGCGCCAAGCGGCTCTTTGGCGCGGATCATGCCAACGTGCAGCCGCACGCCGGTGCGCAGGCGAACGCCGCCGTCTATCTCGCCTTTCTCAAGCCGGGCGACACGGTGCTCGGCCTCAACCTGGCGATGGGCGGCCACCTCACGCACGGTTCGCCGGTGAACTTCTCCGGCCTGATGTACAAGATCGTCGCGTACGGTGTGAACGAAGAGGGGCTGATCGACATGCATGAGGTCGAGGCGCTCGCGCTCGAGCACCGGCCCAAGATGATCATCGCCGGCTACTCGGCGTACTCGCGAGTTCTCGACTTCGCGAAGTTCGCCGAGATCGCCCGGAAGGTGGGTGCCATCCTGATGGTGGACATGGCGCACTTTGCCGGGCTGGTCGCTGCCGGCGTCTATCCGTCGCCCATCCCGCACGCCGATGTCATCACCACCACCACGCACAAGACGCTGCGCGGACCGCGCGGCGGCTTGATCCTGTGCAAGGCGGAGCACGCCAAGACGATCGACAAGGCCGTCTTTCCGGGGCTGCAGGGCGGCCCGCTCGAGCACTGCATTGCCGCCAAGGCGGTGGCATTTGGCGAGGCGCTGCAGGATGACTTCAAGGTGTATGCGCAGCGCGTGGTGGAGAACGCCAGGGCGCTGGCCGGTGCGCTGGCCGAGCGTGGCTACCACATCGTGAGCGGCGGCACCGACAACCACCTCCTGCTGGTGGACCTGCGCAACAAGCACCTCACGGGCAAACTGGCCGAGCAGGCGCTCGACAAGGCCGGGATCACGGTGAACAAGAACACGGTGCCCCGCGAGACGCAGTCGCCGTTCGTGACGAGCGGCATCCGGCTCGGCACGCCAGCGCTGACGACGCGCGGCATGCGCACCGCCGAGATGGTGCGCGTGGCGTCGCTGATCGACGAGGTACTGCAGGCGCCTGAAGACGCCGCGGTGCATGCGCGTGTGCACGACAAGGTGCGGGCGCTGGCGGCGGAGTTCCCGCTGTATCCGGGTGTGAAGGCAGCGGTGTAGCGCTTACTGCCAACACGAAGGAACGAAGGGCGCGAAGGGAACGGCAACTGCTTTGCCGCGGATTACGCGGATCAGGCGCGGATGGGCACGGATACTGCTTGGGGGTTCCCCCAGCGCACGATCGGCGTCCATCCGTTTCCATCCGCGTGATCCGCGGCGAGGTCGTTCTGGGGTTCTCCTCGCCCGGGTTGCCTCTTCGCGCCCCTTCGCGCCCTTCGTTCTTAGCGGTGGCAGTTCAAGCAAATGCCCCGTTGTCGCCACTGCCGACATGGGTGCATCTTGTACGAGTACAACCGGGAGGAGCCCCCGCGTGTCGGAGCTGGCGTTTCGGGACGGAGTGATGGACCGCATTCGCGTTCGCGAACCGCGGTTCGACGAGCGCGCCTTCCTGTTTGTGCTCTCCGCACTCGAGTACGCGCAGGCGCGGCAGGTCGAGCGACGCCACCTGTCGGGCCGCGAGCTCGCCGAGGCGTGCCGCGACCTCGCGCTCCTGCGCTACGGCGTGCTGTCGCGCCTCGTGCTGGAGCATTGGGGCGTCACGGCCACCGAGCACTTCGGCGACATCGTCTTTGCGCTCGTGGATCTTGGCCTGCTGCTCGCCCAGCCCACGGACAGCCGCGAGGATTTCGTCGACCTGTTCGACTTCGCTGCCGTCTTCGACCGCCACTATCCGTGGAACGCCTCCGCGGTCGCCTGACCGTGGCCTGGCCATGACCCCCGTGCGGGTGGTGACGGCGGCGCAGGCCGCCAAGCGCGATGCACGAGCCATCGGGGCGGGCACGCCATCCCGGACGCTGATGCAAGCCGCGGGACGCCACGCGGCCGCCGAGTTGCTGCGGCATGCCGGCGATCGCGCACGCACCGGCGTGGACATTTTCGTCGGCGGCGGCAACAACGGCGGCGACGCGTGGGTGGTGGCCGCGACGCTCGCCACTGCGGGTATTGCGGTGCGCGTGCACGAGGTGGAGTCGCCACGCACCGATGATGCGCGCGCAGAGAAGGCGGCGGCCTCGCCGCTGCTGCAAGGCACCGCCACGCCGCGCGGTCAGCCGGGCGTGGTCGTCGACGGCCTGCTCGGCACCGGAGCGCGCGGCGCGCCGCGCGGTGCCGTGGCAGAGGCGTGCGCCGACATTGCTGCGGCGCGAGCCGGGGGCGCGTTCGTCGTCGCGCTCGATGTCCCCAGCGGACTCGATGCGTCCACGGGCGCGCACGAGGGCGCACCGCGCGCCGATCTCACGGTGACCTTCGGCACCATCAAGCGAGGCCACCTGACCGCGCGCGACTGGTGCGGTGCCATCGTCGTGGTGGACATCGGGCTGGGCGCGCACGCCGAACTGGACGATGGTGCGCCGCAGCTGGCCGACGCGGCCCTCGTGCGCTCCATCGTGCCGCGCATCAACGCCGACGCGCACAAGGGGGCGCGCAAAAAGGTGGCGATCGTCGGCGGCGCGCGCGGCATGGCGGGCGCGGTGATTCTCGCGGGGCGCGCCGCCCTGCACAGTGGCGTTGGGCTCGTGAAGCTCGTCGTGGCGCCGGAGAACGTGGACCTGGTGCAGCGCACCGTTCCCGCGGCACTGGCCGCGGCGTGGCCTGTGGATGATGCCGAGGCCGCTGCGATCGGCGCGTGGGCCGATGCGCTCCTCGTGGGCCCCGGGCTCGGTCGCGGACCGCACGTGCAGCAACTCGTCGAACGGAGTGTGCGCGGCGCGACGGGTCCGGTGGTCATCGACGCCGATGCGCTCAATGCCTACGAAGGCGAGCCGGCACCGTTTGCGGCGCTCATCGGTTCGCGCCGCGTGTTGATCACGCCGCACCCGCTGGAGTTCGCCCGGCTCTCCGGCGAGAGCGCCGCGTCGATCAATGCACGACGTTTCGATGTGGCCGGCGAATTGGCGCGCGCCACCGGAGCCGCGGTCCTGCTCAAGGGCGTGCCGACCGTGGTTGCGTCGGCGGACGGGCGGTCGGTGGTGAGCGCGAGCGGCACGCCAGTGCTGGGGCAGGGAGGAAGCGGCGACGTGTTGGCCGGCATGGCGGCGACCCTGCTGGCGCAGTGCGGCGACCCGCTGCACGCTGGAGCGGCGGCGGCCTGGGTGCACGGACGCGCCGCCGAATTGGCCGCCCCCGACGGGGCCATCCGCGGCGTGACGCTCGATGACGTGCTGGGTGCGCTGCGCGAGGCATGGAAGTGCGAGGAGGCGCCGCGTCCCCCGTACGTGCTGGCGGAGCTCGCCGCGGTCGGCGAGCAGTGAGTGCGCGTCGCGCGCGGCTCGCGAGCTGCGTCCGGTCCCTGCGCGCCCCGTTCACGCGAGTGGCCGTCGCCGCGACCATCGCGGCGTCCGTCATCGCGTGCGGGCCGCCGCCGCCGGGGACACCGGGCGCGGTCGCGCCGCGCCGCGGATTCGCTGGCGCGATCCTGCGCGAGGATCGCATCATCCTCACGCGCGGCACCGTCATTCGCGCCGTCGGCGTGGCGCGGCGCTGGATCTATGCCGTCACCGCCGATGCGGTGCTCGTCTACGACCGCGACCGGCGCACCTGGCTGCCGCCATTCACGCGCGACGGTGGCTTCGATCCCGCGCTGGTGCGCGCCGTGGCCGTGGACCCCGACGACGACAGCGCGTGGCTGCTCACGCCGATGGGGGCATGGACGCTGCAGCCACTCACCGCGTTCGTATCGCGCGCGCCGGCGGGCGGCACGCCCGCTCGGCTGCGCGCGTCGTCGCTCGAGGCCGTCTATCGCGAGTTCCCGTCGCTGGAGTCGTTCGGCCGCCTGCTCACACGCGACGAGGCGTCGCTGCAGGGATTCCCCGTCACCGCGGGCGCGCGTGCGCCGGATCGCACCGAGGTCTGGCTGGGCACCGCCGGCGGCGGGTTGTTCCAGGTGGATCCGCTCTTCAACAGTGCCACGCCGCGGCCCTATGGCCTGGCCGTCTCCGGCGCCGGTGCGCTCGCCCGCGCCGCCGACGGCATCTTCATCGCGCCGGCATCGCGCGCGCCGGAGTCGCGCGTCGCCGTGACCTTCGTCTCGCGCGACCTGCAGCAGTGGCGCTGGATCGACGACGAGGGTCGGCGCAGCTTCGGTGGCGCGCGCGCCACGTCACTCGACGTGCGTGCCGGCACGATTTGGATGGGCACCACGCGCGGGCTTTTTCGCCTGCCGCTCAGCGGCGTCGGCGTGCGCGCCGTCACGCCCCTGGCCGGGCTGCCGAGTGACGTGGTGCTCAGCGTCCTCGCCCGCGATGACGGCGTCTGGGTTGGCACCGACCGCGGCCTCGCCTTCCTCGATGCGGACTCCACCGAGGGGCGCGGCAGTCTCGTCGCGCTCGGCGGGCTGACGGGCGTGCCGGTGCGCGCGCTGCTCGCCACTGGCGATACGCTGTGGGTCGGCACCGACGACGGGCTCGTCCTGCGCGCGCCCCGCGCCGGCGACCAGTTCGTCCGCCCGGCGGCGGCCGCCGCGCAGCCACGGCTGCGCCAGCCGGTGCACGCGCTCGCGAGCGCCGACTCGTTCGTGTTCGTGAGCGTGCGCGACGGCATCCTCGCGTTTTCGCTGCGCAGCGGCGCGTGGACGGAACCGTGGTCGGCCGTCCCCTGGCGCGCGGTGGGTGCGGTGGAGGTGCTCGCCGCCGACGCGCGCACCGTCTGGGCCGGGGGCCCGTTCGGTGTGGTCGCGGTGGACCGCGCCACCGGGGGGTCGCGCATCCTCCGCTCGGGCAGCGATCTTCCCGATGCCGTCACGGGCATCGTGCTGGACGGCGGCTGGGCCTGGATTGGCACGCTCGGCGGCGTCGTGCGAGTGCGGCGCTCCACCGACGGCCTCATTCCCTGAATGACGACGCGAACGCCATGACGCACCTGCGGCACCTTCCCCTCGGCTTCGGCGGCGAGTTCGACCTCATCTCGGCGGCGCTCCGCCAGTGGGGGCGGCTTGCCTCGGGCATCGGCGATGACTGTGCCGTGCTGGAGGTGCCACACGGCATGCGACTGGTGCTGAGCGTGGACACCGCCGTCGAGGACGTCCACTTCCGCCGCGCGTGGCTGACGCCGCAGGAAGTCGGGTATCGCGCGACGACGGCCGCGTTGAGCGACATCGCGGCGATGGCGGCGGAGCCGGTGGGCGTGGCAATTGCGATGACGCTGCCCGACGCGTGGCGCGCCGACTTTCTGGCCATCTGCGACGGCATTGGCGATGCCGCGCGCGCGGTCGGTGCGAAGATCATCGGCGGCGACCTGACGCGCGGCACGGCGCTCTCGCTCACGCTCACCGTGGTGGGGCATGCCGCGTCGCCGCTCTCGCGCGGGGGGGCACAGCCGGGCGATGCGCTGTGGGTCACGGGGCGTCTGGGGGGGCCGCTGCTCGCGATTCGCGCCTGGGAGGGCGGCAGCGCGCCCAGCGGTGAGAGTCGCGCGCGGTTCGCGCGCCCCGTGGCACGATTCGCCGAGGCGCGATGGCTTGCCGCGCACGGCGTCACTGCCGGGCTCGACATCAGCGATGGCGTCGTATCCGACGCTGGTCATCTGGCGGCCGCCGGGGGCGTTCAGGTCATCGTCAATCTCGATCGCCTGCCGCTCGCGCCCACGGCGACGGCGGATGACGCGGCGCAGAGCGGCGAGGAATTCGAACTGCTCGTGACGGGACCGGCGTCACTCGATGCCGCGGCCTTCGAGCGGGAGTTCGGACTCCCGCTCACCTGCATCGGCGCGGTGGCGCCGCCGCTGCCCGGCGAGCCCGCCGTGGAGGCGCTGCGTCACGGGGCGCGCGCGCAGCTGCCGCGCGGACACGATCACTTTCCGCCCGCATGATCGGCGCCCTGTTCCGCACGGTGCTCGCATATCTCGCGATGCTGATCGCAACGCTGGTCGTCGCCGGCGCGGTGGTCATCGCGGGGCTGCTCCGCTTCACCAACCGGCCCGGTTCGGTGTTCGACCTCGCCCCTCGCGTCTGGTCGCGCATCGTGCTCGCGGCTGCCGGCGTGCGCGTGGTGGTCCATGGCGGCGAGCACCGTCTCGGGTCGCAGCACATCTTCGTCGCCAACCACGTCAGCTGGTTCGACGTCTTCGCGATGTCGGCGCACCTGCGCTGGTTCAAGTTCGTGGCCAAGGACTCGCTGTTCCGGCTTCCCATCTTCGGGCCCGCCATGCGGTACGCCGGGATGATCCCGATCGAGCGCGCCAACCAGTCGCGGGCGCGCGCCTCCATTGACCAGGCCGGCGTCGAGATCAAGCGCGGTGCGAGCGTGATCCTCTTTCCCGAGGGGACCCGCGGCCGCGACTACGCGCTGCGCCCCTTCAAGAAGGGCGCCTTCGTGCTCGCCATCGAAACCGCAGCGCCCATCGTGCCGGTGGCGATCCACGGCACTCTCGAGGTCCAGCGCAAGGGTGCGAAGCTCATTCGGCCGGGGCGCGTCGACGTGCATTTCCTCCCGCCCATCGAAACGGCGGGATGGGCGTACGAGGATCGCAACGCGCTCGCCGCCGAGGCGCGGTCGCGCATCGCCGAGTGCCTGCGGCGAGAGTACGGGGTGGTGTCGCCGGACTGAAACCGCGCTGCGGCGACGGGCGTACTGAGTCTGCGAACTTGTCGGGCCCGCCTGCGGCCCGAGACATGTCCTCAGCGCCCCGAGGCGCCCCGATGACCGCATTCCTGCCCGTGGACGCTGGCCATCTGGCCACGCTCCGCCGTTACGCCCGCGCCGCCGGCGTGGCGATGCTCCTCTCCATCGTCTTCGGCTTCCTCGGCGAGATGTACTTGCCCGGCAAGATCATCGTGAGCGGCGACGCCGCCGCGACGGCGGCCAACATCCGCGACAACCCGACGCTCTTCCGGCTCTCCTTCGCCAGCTATCTGGTGGAGGGCATCTGTGACGTCGTGCTCCTTGTCTTCTTCTACATCCTGCTCAAGCCGGTCAACCGAAACCTCGCCCTGCTCAGCGCCTTCTTTGGCGTCGTGTCGATGGTGACCTTCGCGGTCGGTCAGTCGACCTTCTTCGCGTCGTCTCTCATCCTGCGCGACGCCGGCGGGATGGCGGCGTTTACCAGCGAGCAGCGGGAAGCGCTGGCGCTCCTGGCGATTCGGTTCACCGCCATGATCAACGCGCTGTTCCTCTGCATGTACGGGATCGCGTCGATGCTTCGCGGGTACCTCATCGCGCGCTCGGGATACCTGCCTCGGGTCCTCGGCATCCTGTTCGTGATCGGCGGCGCCGGCTTCTTCCTGCGCTCCATCTTGTACATCCTGGCGCCGTCACTCGGTTCGCCGCTCCTGCTCCTTCCCATGGCGGTGGCCGGCATCCCGTTGATGGCGTGGCTCCTGTGGCGCGGCGGCAGCCTTCGGGCGGCGTGAACGGAGGCGCGGCGAGGGCGTGAGCGTCGGCGACGCGGAGCCGTGAACGGAGGCGGAGCGACGGGCGATCTGGTAAGTTTCAACGGTGACCGTGTGCCGTACCGCGGTGCATCGCGGCGCATCAGTCGCAAGTCACCGTTTGCACGTGAGTCGCGAATCCGAATCGTGAATCAACGTCGCAATCCCAATCGCAGATCATCCTCCGCACTCCGAGCCCATATCATGTATCCGATTCTGGCAATCCACGCCCGCGAAATTCTCGACTCGCGCGGCAACCCCACGGTCGAAGTCGACGTCACCCTTGAAGACGGCACCATGGGGCGCGCCGCCGTGCCCAGCGGCGCCTCCACGGGCGAAAACGAAGCCCTCGAACTGCGCGACGGCGACCCGAAGCGCTACCTCGGCAAAGGGGTCCGCAAGGCGGTGCAGAACGTCGAAAAGCTGATTGGCCCCGAACTGCAGGGGATGATCTGCACTGAACAGATGGCCATCGACCGTGCGATGATCGCGCTCGACGGCACGCCCACCAAGTCCAAGCTGGGTGCCAACGCCATCCTCGGCGTCTCCATGGCGGTTGCCCGCGCCGCGGCCGACGCGATGGGTATGCCGCTCTATCGCTACCTCGGCGGGCCGCTGTCGCGCACGATTCCCGTGCCGATGATGAACATCCTCAATGGCGGCGCGCACTCCACCAACACGGTGGACTTCCAGGAGTACATGATCGTCCCTGTTGGCGCGCCCACGTTCAGCGAGGCGCTGCGCATGGGAGCCGAGGTCTTTCACTCGCTCAAGAAAGTGCTGGTGAAGCGCAAGCTCAGCACCGGCGTGGGCGACGAGGGCGGATTCGCCCCGGACCTCAAGAATGATGAGGAGGCGATCACCGTTATCCTCGAGGCCATCGAAGCGGCGGGCTACGAACCCGGCAAGCAGGTGTGCCTCGCGCTGGACTGCGCGGCGAGCGAACTGTTCGCCAAGGGGAGCTACACGTTTAAGAAGAGCGGGCAAGGCGTGCGGGGTGCGGAGGCGATGGTCGAGATGTACGCGAAATGGCTGGCTAAGTATCCCATCGTCTCCATCGAGGACGGCCTGGCGGAGGGCGACTGGGAGGGGTGGTCCACGCTCACCGACGCGCTGGGCGACCGCGTGCAGCTCGTGGGCGATGACATCTTCGTCACGAACCCGTCGTACCTGGCGCGCGGCATCGACGAAGACGTCGCCAACGCCATTCTCATCAAGCTCAATCAGATTGGCACCGTGACGGAAACGCTCGAGACCATCGAGATGGCGCGCCGCAACGGCTACCAGAGCATCATCTCGCATCGTTCGGGCGAGACGGAGGACACGTTCCTCGCCGATCTCGCCGTGGCGACGAACGCGGGGCAGATCAAGACCGGCTCGGCGAGCCGCACCGACCGCGTGGCCAAGTACAACCAGCTGCTGCGCATCGAGGCCGAACTGGGCGATGCGGCGGTGTACCCGGGTGGGGCGATTTACGGGCTCAAGGGGTAACTGCTACCGCGAAGGTGGAAGAGCGCGAAGGGGCGCGAAGGTATGTGACCGGGGGGCGCCGCGGCAGGTCGCGCGGCGCCCCCCGCGTCATCTCGCGGTGCCCCAGCGTCAACTCGCGGTGCCCCAGCGTCAACTCGCGGTGCCCCCAAGTCATTCCTTCGCGCCCCTTCGCGCCCTTGGCCCTTCGTGGTATCAGTTCGCGGTGTTCGCTCGTCTTGTGAATGCCCTATGCCGCCCAAAGCCGCCAAGCCCAAACGACCGCCCCACGTCGTCGCGCTCCTCGCCGCCATTACCCTTGGCGTTGCGTGGTTTGCGGTGCAGGGCGGCGAGTACGGCACCAGCGACCTGCTGCGCCAGCACCGCCGCATGACCGTCCTGCGGCACGAGGTGGACTCGTTGCAGCGTCAGGTGGACAGCTTGTCGCGCTGGAAGCGCGCCATCGAAACGGATCCGGTCGTCCAGGAGCGGCTGGCGCGCGAGGAGTTCGGTATGGTGAAGGGCGACAAGGAGATGCTCTATCGGTTTGCGGAAGACCGGAGGCAGGCGAAGGACTGAATTGCCTTGCCTCGCCATGCCGCACCCCTTATTATTCATCCATCGACGCGGGGTGGAGCAGCCTGGTAGCTCGTCGGGCTCATAACCCGAAGGTCGCGGGTTCAAATCCCGCCCCCGCCATGACGGCAGACGGCCGGTCCCTTGGGACCGGCCGTTCTGCGTTTCCGTGTCCTCGTGTTGGCGCGCACGCTCGGACGGCGCTCCGCCCGGTCCAGGCTTCGATGTAGGCCTGAGGGCGTTACTGCCTACCACGGATCACACGGATCGGGGGCGGATTCCACGGATCCTGCACGAGGGAGTAAGGCACGCGGTTCCCGGCTGCACGAGAACTCCACCCGCGCTGGATCCGTGACATCCGCTCTCAATCCGTGTGATCCGTGGTATGTCGTGATACTCGGCGCCCAACCGACTTACCGGTTTCCCGCCGCCGAAGCGATCAGCACCACGAACCGACGCCCGCTGACGATGAACGGCATGCCCTCCGGCGCGCGCCGCGCCATGGCTTGCGCGAGCAGCGGGTCCTCACCAATGACGCTGATCCCGATGGCGCGTGCGCCTGTCGTCGTGTCGGCGGCATACTCCCACGCCAGCTTGTAGCGCGGGCGCGCGAACGAGACGTCGCCGGGGAGAAAGGGGAGCATGCCCGCTGGCGCCACCCCCGGACGGCCGGGGGCCGGCCACTGCCGCGCGGCCGACTGGTAGTAGAGCAACGCGGCGGTGCGCGCCTGCTCCGCATCGGCCAGTGCCGCGGTGGCGTCGCTCCAGCGGCGCCAGCCGTCGGGGCGCGGCGCGATGAGTCGAATGGCGATCAGCGCAATCCCGATCCACGTCGCCCAGCGGATGCGCTTGGTGTGCCGCTCGAGCCATGGGACGTCCGTGTGCCCCGGCGCGCGGCCATTCGGGGTTCTTGGACGCCGGCGCGCCCCCGGCCAGGGCTCGTCGACCTGCTCCGCGGGACGTTCACCCGTGCGTTGCTCGCCGGGACGCCGCTCGCCCGAGCGCGGCTCGTTCGGGCGCCGTTCGCCGCGGCGCGGCTCCGGAATCGGACCCGATCCCGTCATCGCGCGTCCCCTGTACCGCCGAGCAGCATGCCGAGCGGTTGGGTGCTGTCATACGTTGCCGACGCGACGCCGTCGGACGCGGAGAGCGTGAACCTCGAGGGGTCCACCACCACGTATCGCACGCTCCGCTGGTCGCCTCCGGCCTCCGCCAGCGTGGCGGGAAGCACCCCTTCCGCGTCGCGATAGGCGGTGACGCGAGCGGCCTCCATGGCGAGCACCAGCCGCAGGCCCAGCTCCCGCTGCTCCACGGAACGCTGGTCTGCGCCGGACTGCGGCAGCCATTCGGGCGGCGCGACGATGAGCCAGAGGGCGATTCCCACCGCGAGCGCGGCGTTCAGCGCGCGCAGCAGCGGGCCGCGATCGATCGGCGGGCGGGACTGCGCCTCCATCGCCTCGCGCGCCTGCTCCGTGGTGATGGATTTCGCGATCTCGTACGCCCGCTGGAGGGCCTGCTTGCGCAGGTCGGCCTCATCCGGCGGGACGTAGTTCTCGTCCGGGTATGGACGCTTGAACGGATCTTCGGAACTCATCAATGAAAGACGATTATCGCGGTGGCGAGGTTGCGAAAGTCCGGGGACCAGGTCGTTTCCCGGCGTGTTCCCTGTGGGGGGTGCGGGGCTTTGAGTCGGTCCCGGTCCTCCGTATATTACAAGGCTGTACGGCTGGGTAGCTCAGATGGTGAGAGCGCACGACTCATAATCGTGAGGTCGAGGGTTCGATCCCCTCCCCAGCTATTCCGGAAAAGTCGACCCCGCTGGCGTTCCGCGCCGGCGGGGTCGCATGTTCCGGGGCCACGTGTCCTCACTCTCCTCCGTCCCGGTGCCGTGACCCCGACGACTGCCCCGAACTCGGCCGGACCGCGGCGTGTGCTGGTCACCGGAGCCACCGGGTACATCGGCGGTCGGCTGGTGCCGCGGCTCCTCGAGAAGGGGCACCACGTGCGCTGCGTGGCGCGCAACCCGGATCGTCTCGCGGGCTATCAGTGGCCCGGTGCGGAGATCGTCGCCGGCGACCTCGAGGAGCCGGACATCTTCTGGAACGTCCTCGACGGCATCGACGTCGCGTACTACCTGGTGCACTCGATGGCGGTCGGGCCGGCGTATCGCGAGCGCGACCGCCTGATGGCGCTCAACTTTGCCGGGGCGGCCGCGCGCGCGGGCGTTGGCCGCATCATCTACCTCGGCGGCTTGGGCGACGCCACGCGCGTGCGCGGCGAGCACCTCGCGTCGCGGCAGGAGGTGGGGCGGTGCCTCGCGTCCACCGGCGTGCCGGTGATCGAGTTCCGCGCCGCCGTGATTGTCGGCTCCGGCAGCGCGAGCTTCGAGATGATCCGTCACCTCGTGGAGCGGCTGCCGGTGATGATCGCGCCGACGTCGGTGAACACGCGGTGCCAGCCCATCGGCATTCGCTCGGTGCTCGACTATCTCGTCGAGGCGATCGACCACCCCACGGCACGCGGCATCTACGAGATCGGCGGCGAGGATGTGCTGACGTACCTGGAAATGATGCGCCGGTACGCACGCATCCGCGGCCTGCGCCGCCTGATCGTGCCGTTCCCGGTGCCGCTGCCGGAGCTGGCCGGGCACTGGGTGGACCTCGTCACGCCGATTCCGTTCAGCATCGCGCGTCCCCTCGTGGAGAGCCTCCACACGCAGGTGGTCGTGCGCAATGACGCGGCGCGCATGACGTTCAACGTGCAGCCCACCGGCTACGACGCCTCGGTGCGCCTCGCACTGACGCGCATGCACGAGGGGAGCGTGATGACGACGTGGGCTTCCAGCCTGTCGAGCCTCTCGCACGACTCGGGCGACGAGGATTTCCTTGGATCGCACGAGGGCATGCTGCTTGACCGGAAACGCCGGCGCGTCCGGGCCTCGCCCGAAACTTTGTTCGACGCCATCTGTCAGCTCGGCGGCGAGGAAGGGTGGCACTCGGGGAACCTGCTCTGGCAGCTGCGCGGCCTCATGGACCGCGCCGCCGGGGGCACCGGCATGCGCCGCGGCCGCCGCCACCCGCGCGAACTGCGCGTGGGCGATCCGCTCGACTGGTGGCGGGTGGAAGCGCTCGACGCCCCGCACCTGCTGCGCCTGCGGGCCGAGATGAAGCTCCCCGGCGCCGCCTGGCTGCAGTTCGAGGTGCGGTCCGACCCGATCGGGAGCCGCATCGAGCAGACGGCCTTCTTCGAGCCGGACGGTATTCTCGGATTTCTGTACTGGTACGCCGTCCTGCCGTTCCACCGCTTCATCTTCCCGGGCCTGGTCGACGCCCTCAAGGCGCAGGCGGAAGCGGCGGAGGCGGCGGCGCGTCGGCAGGAGTGACTGCTACCACGAAGAATGAAGGGCGCGAAGGGGCGCGAAGACGTGCATTTGGAACGGCAACCGCCTTGCCACGGATTACACGGATTTGGACGCGGATCTTCACGGATACCACAACGACAAATGCTTGGGGGAACTGCACCATCCCTCAAGCGCAGTTCCCCCAAGCAGTAGTAGCGGCGTTGCCGTATCTGTGCCGATCCGCCCGTGGTCAGTGCAATCCGTGGTATGCAGTTGTAGTATCCGCGCCGATCCGCCCCGTCATCCGCGTAATCCGCGGCAAGGCAGTTGCAGTCGCCCAGAGCGCGGCAGAAGGACAGAACCTACTTGCTGGTGGAGTCCCGTACCGTGAGGTCGATGTACTGCCCCGCCGGCCTCACGCCGGGCTTGGTGGCGCGCGGCAGGCGCACCGGCTTGGGCCCGAGCGACTTGGCGTACTGGTAGAGGGCGCGCAGGTCCTTGTCGCTGAACTTCGCCGCGTCGTGCCAGGGCATCGGCGGCTGCCCCTGTCCGTGGTCCGCGGTGCGCAGGATGTCCACCCACTCGTCTTCGGTGTGGTTGTTCACGACCGAGCGCAGGTTCTTGCTGTACACGGTGCCCCAGGCGCCGTAGTAGCCGACCGGATTGCCCGTCAGCTGGTCGTCCTTCGCGACCATGCCCTTCTTCTCCACCCAGCCGGTCGTGTGACAGTCGTGGCAGCTCGCCACGGTCATCAGGTACTCACCAGCGGCAACGGGACTCGACGCATTGACGAAGGGTCGTTCGTCCTGCGTCCGCACGCGGGCCGTGGCGGAGGGCGCCGTGGTGGCGAGGGCGAACGCGACAGCGGCGAGACCGCTGGACAGCAGGAGCAGACGGGACCGCGACATGCAGCAGGACTCCGGGGAGAGAGGGGCGTCAGCGCGCGCGCCGTGCGCGAGCCGGACGGGAATTCTACACCGGACGACGCGGTTTGTTAGGTGGACTTCCGCCTGGCGGGCACCGCCGCTTCGACGCCGCGGTCGATCACGCGGTCGAGCGCGGCGCGCACGTCGTCGAGCTTGGTCGGCTTGCTCACGAAGTCGTCCATTCCCGCGGCCATGCACCGTTCGCGTTCCTCGTCGAGCGCGCTGGCGGTGAGGGCGATGATCTGCACGTGGCGTCCCGGCTGCTCGGCGGACCGGATGCGCCCCGTCGCCTGGTAGCCGTCGAGCAGCGGGAGGTGGCAGTCCATCAGGATCGCGTCATACTCGCGCATCAGCGCCTTGTCCACCGCCTGCAGGCCGTCGGTCGCCAGTTCGACCTCGCAGTGCAGCGACTCGAGCATCTTGCGCGAGATGATCTGGTTGACGAGATCGTCCTCGACGAGCAGGACGCGCAGGCGCGCCCGCGTCGCGGCGCGTGGCATCAGCAGCGAACTCTGCTTGGCCGCATCCCGCGCCATGGACGCGCGCTCGGCGAGCAGGTGCTGAGTCAACAGGGGCTGGTGGCCGGTCGGCGGCGGGTCCGCCGAGCGCCGGACGAGAATCGCCTCGATCATGGCCTGCAGCGTGTCGGCGCGGAGCGGCTTGGGCAGGTAGCCGTCATACCCCACCTCCTCGAAGCGCACGGCGTCTCCGCGCACCGAGGCGGAGGTGGCGAGGAGCAGCCCGAGGCCGTTCAACGACGCATCGGCGCGCACGGCGCGCCCCACGCCCTCGCCGTCGGCGCCGGGCATCATGTAATCCACCACGGCGATGCGATAGGGATCGCCCGCCGCCTGCGCGCGACGGAGCTCGTCGAGCGCGGCATGGCCGTCCATCGCGGCGCCGACGCGCATGCCCCACGAAGTGAGCCGTTCGCGCAGCACGCGCAGGCCCACGTCGTTGTCGTCCACGACGAGGGCGCTCACGCCGCGCAGCTCGGGGGCCGGCGGCGGCACCGGCACCGCGCTCGGGTCGAGCGGAAGCGTCACGTTCACGCGGAAGATCGAGCCGACGCCTGGCGTGCTCTCCACCGTCATTGAGCCGTGCATGAGGTCGACGAGGCGCTTGCTGATGGAGAGCCCCAGCCCCGTGCCGCCGAACCGGCGCGTCGTGGACGAGTCGGCCTGCTCGAACGGGTTGAACAGGCTGGTCAGCCGGTCCTGCGGAACGCCGATGCCCGTGTCGTGCACGCTGAGCAGGATGCTCGCGTGCCCGTCGTCCACCTCGCGGGACTCGATGTCCACGAGCACGTGGCCGCGTTCGGTGAACTTGACCGCGTTGCCCGCGAGGTTGAGCAGGACCTGCCGCAGGCGGCCGCTGTCGCCGATGAAGCGGCGCGGTGTCCCCGGTGCGATGCGCACCACGATCTCGATTCCCTTGTCGCGCGCCCGCGGCGCGATGAGGTCGGCCACCTCGGAAACGGCGATGTGCAGGTCGAAGGGAATGGGGTCGAGCCCGAGCTTGCCGGCCTCGATCTTGGAGAAGTCGAGGATGTCGTTGATGACGCTGAGCAGGTGGTCGGCCGAGCGCTGCGCTGTCTCGAGATAGGAGCGCTGCTCGGCGGTCAGCGAGGTCTCGGCGAGCAGCGCGGTCATGCCAATGACGCCGTTCATCGGCGTACGGATCTCGTGGCTCATCGTGGCGAGGAATTCGCTCTTCGCCTGAGACGCCGCCTCGGCGCGCTCCTTGGCGGCGCGCAGCGACGCCTCGGCGGCCTTGCGCAGCGCGCGCTGGCGCTGGGCGCGGCGCCGGTTGAGCACCGCAACGCCGGCGTTGATGAGCAGCGCGACGCAGAGCGCGACGTAGAGCCAGCGCAGGATGCGCGCCTGCGCGAAAGCCTCCGCGGCGTCGAGCTCGAAGACGAGCCCGGCGTCGAGCTCCGGAATGAACGTCCACGCGCCGACGACGGTGACGCCGCGATAGTTGCGGTATCCGTCCATGTCCACGTCGGTGGACCCCTGCGTCACGAGCGCCGCGGCGCGCGTGAGCGGCCAGCGCTCCGGCGCGCCGGGGGCCACCTGGGTTGCTCCGAGCTTCACACCGGGATCGCGCACCGGCACCCGGAAGGCGACGGACCCCGAACCCGGCTCCACCACGCCGGCGCGCGCGAGCGCCACGCTGAAGCGCGGCACACTGGCGAAGAGGCCGTCGCGCCGCACGAGGTAGACGTCGCCGGTCTTCCACGTACGGCTCACGTCGAGCCGCACGGCCATCGGCGCATCGAACAGGACGGCGCCGAGGTGGCGGCCGGCGTCATCGAGCACCGGCGTGGCGACGGTGACAAACGGCTCGCCGGCGTCGAGGCGGTCGCCGGAGATGTCGGCCGGACGCGGCAGCGGAGCGGGGGCGCTCACCACCGTGACGCCGCCACTCGCCCGGTGCAGGCGGGCCGATTCCTTCCAGCGGGCGGACGCCTCGTCCGGCGTGATCCCGGAGGCCGCGACGACCCGCCCCGCGCTGTCGACGAGGGCCCAGCTGAGCCATCCCTGCGCCTCGAGCGCGGTGGCCATGGCGCTCTCGGCGGCGCCGACGGCGGCGCGGTCGGCGCGACCGCCCAGCTGCGCGCGCAGCGCGGGGAGCACGCGCGGCGCATTGGCAATGGCGTTGCTCGCGCGCACGAGGTCGCGGTGCCAGCGCTGGATTTCCGCCCGGCGTTCGTCGCGCCGCGACTGCAGCAGCGCTTCGTCGGCGTCCCGGATGCGCCCTTCCAGGATGACCAGGGAGACGGCGCCAACCACAACCGTCAGCACGAGCGTCGTCCAGACGACGGCGCGTGCGGCGGCGGGCGAGTCGAAGAAGCGCTGGCGGATGGTCTTCATTGCGGGAAGAAGGTCGCTGGTCGTGCGGGGTGTGGCAAGCCGGGGCCGTTGCGCCGTGCGCGGCATCCGCTAGAATTCAGGCATTGCCGCCAGGGGTACTTCGGCGTCCGCCGAAGTTGAGATAGTCCCTTGGAACCTGATCCGGATCATTCCGGCGTAGGGAGTGCGGCGTGTCGCGGCGGTTTCCGTTGCGCCACCCACTCGGCCGGGTGGCGCGTATTAATTGCGCGCCGCCCGGCCGGGCCCACTTCCGGATCGCAACCTTTTTCGCGAACCGGCCATGCCATCATTCACGATCGTCCTCGCGGCGCTCGCCGCCCTCCAAGTCCCCCAGCGCCCCGATTCCGTCCGGCTGGCGCGCACCGACACCCTCGAGCGCGTCACGGTGCGGGCCGTGCGCGCCGCCGGCGCTGCGCCGCTGAGCGAACGCACCCTGTCACGCGACGAGCTGCAGCGGGGTTACACCGGCCAGGATGCGCCGCTGCTGCTCATGCGGGTCCCCGGCGTCACCGCCTATTCGGAAAGCGGGTCGTTCACCGGGTATAGCTATCTCCGCCTGCGCGGCCTCGACCAGAATCGCGTCAGCCTTTCGTTCGACGGCATTCCGTTGAACGACCCCGAGGACCAGGCCTTCTACTTCTCCAACGTTCCCGACTTCGCCAACAGCGTGCAGTCGGTGCAGGTGCAGCGCGGCACCGGCACCAGCGCGTTCGGCACGGCGGCGTACGCGGGGTCGGTGAACTTCCAGTCGCTCGACCTCGCGTCGGCCCGGCGGGGCGGCGAGCTGCAGCTCTCCGGCGGGAGCTTCGACACGCGCCGCGCCGCGCTGCAGTGGCGCTCGGGCCTCACCGGCGGTCGTTGGGCCATGGCGGCACGCGCCTCGGCGCACGAGACGGACGGCTTCCGCCGCCACTCGGGGAACAACGCGTCCTCGGGCTTCTTCTCGGCGGCCTGGTACGGCAACCGCGACGTGGTGAAGTTCACCGCCTTCGCCGGGCTCTCCAAGCTGCGCTCGTCGTACTACGCTGCCGACGAGGCGACGGTGCGCGACGATCCCCGCGCGAACCCGATGGCGACCGACGAACGCGACCGCTTCTCGCAGGTCTTCTGGAACCTTCAGCACGTGCGCGCGGTGGGCGAGCACGCCGTCTGGACGACGACCGTCTATCGGCAGGGCGCCGGCGGCTGGTTCGACGTGCGGGTGGACCCGGACCTCTGGCGCTTCAACCTGTCATACAACTGGTACGGCGCGCTCAGCACCTATTCGTATCGTCGCGGCGCGCTGGCGGTAGACGCCGGCGCCCACGTCATGCGGTACCATCGCGACCATTTCCTCACGATCTGGCCCGCGCTCGAGCAGCGCGTCTATGACAACACGGGCTACAAGAACGAGCAGACCGCATTCGCGAAGGTGGCGTACACGGCGGGGCGCGCCACCTGGTTCGGCGACCTGCAGGTGCGGCGCGCGGCCTTCCGCTATGACCCGGCGCTCCGGCTCTCGCCCGATCCCCATGCGCCGGCGACGCACCCGTCGCTCGACCGCGAGTTCCTCAATCCGCGCGTCGGCCTGACCTGGCGGCACTCGTCCGCCCTGTCGTTCTACGCGTCCGTGGGGTCGGTGCGGCGCGAACCGACACGCGACGACATGTTTGCGGGCTCCGACAACCTGGACGAGACCAACGCCCAGTCCATCCTGCCGCTCGATCGCGTGCGCCCCGAGCACGTCGTCGACTACGAGGCGGGGGCCACCTGGAGCCGGGGAGGCATCCGCGCCTCCGCAAACCTCTTTGCCATGGAGTTCCGCGAGGAGATCGCCGCCGTGGGACCCCTGAGCCTCACCGGCTCGCCGTTGCGCGTCAACGTGGGCGCGTCACACCGCCGGGGCCTCGAGGCAGAGGTGCGCTGGCAAGCGTCATCCCGAGTGGCGCTGGACGCGACTCTCGCGCTCACCGACGCGCGGATTCGGCGTTTCACCGATGCGACGAGCGGGATTGAACACCTTAACGTCCGGTCGCGCCTGACCCCGCGCGCCGTCGCCACGCAGGCGCTCGCGTGGCGCCTGCCCTGGGGACTTACGCTCGAGGGAGAGGCGCGCGAAGTGTCGGCGTCGCCGCTCACCAACACCGGCGATGCCGCGGCGGTCCTGCCGGACTACGTGCTGGCAGACGCCGGACTCGCCTGGTCACGCGGAGCGTCCGCGGTGACGGTTCGCGTCAATAACGTGCTGGATCGACTGGCCTACGGCGGCGGGTACGCCGGCGGCGGCACCAACTATGTGTTCCCGTTCGCCACCCGGCACGTGATGGTCAGCGTGCGGCGCGCCTTCTAGTCGCGGGACCGGCGGTGTTCCCGCCGGTCGCGCGGTGCGTATCTTTCCCCGACCATGGTGCCTCCCCTGCATTCGCCTAAGGGACGCGCGCGTCCCTTCTTCGACGGGTTCTCCCTTTCGCTCCTCGCAATCGGGGCGCTGGGCTTCGTCGCCATGGGGAGCCTCGACCGCGCGCACCGGCAGGCAGGCGAACGCTTGCACTTCTTTGCCGCGACGGAGCAGGACCTGCGCTACGACCTGACGGCGGCGCATCTCGCGGTCGAGCAGTTCGTGTCCGGGGAGGGCCGGGTGGACCCGGCGCGGGATATCAACAGCCGGTACGTACACGCCCTGCGCCTCCTCGACCAGTTGATGGACGACGCAAGCTCGGGCGACGCCTCGCGGCTCGTCGACCCGCTGCTCACCGACCGCGTCGCGGCGCTTCGCGTGCAGGTCGTCGCGCTCCAGGCACTTGGCCGGCAGCGCCTCGCCGCCGACGTGCGCTCGCGCGCGGAGAATCAGGCGCTCGTCGCGCGCTTCAACGCGGCGCTTGATGCGGCGTCCACGGAGTCGCGCGCCATCAACGAGAGTCTCGCCGGCGCGGCGGCGCGCGTCAGCCGCCGGCTCGATGTCCTCGACCAGGTCCTGCAGGTTCTGGTGGCGCTGGCCTTTGCCGTCGGCGCGCTGTTCGTGGCGCTGCGGCGTCGCACCCAGCGCCGCGCCATGGCGCAACTGGAAGCGCAGATGGACGACAGCGTCTCGCAGGCGCTGGCGCGCGAGGCGCGCGCCCGCGCCCTGCTCAACTCCTCCATTGACGCCATCGTCTCCGTGGACGTGTCGGGCAACATCACCGGCTGCAATCCGGCGGCAGAGCGGCTCTTCGGGTACACCGAGGCGGAGATGCGGGAACTGCAGGCCCGCGAGCTCATGGGCGAGCCGTATCGCTCGATGTCCGATGAGCAGATGGGGCGCTATCTCGATCGCGCGCGCCAGGACAGTCGAGGCGTCAGCGAGATCGGCACCGGACGCCGCCGGGACGGTCGCGATGTCACACTCGACATGTCGCTCAGCGCGGTGGGCTCCGGGGACAGCGACGTGTTCATGGCCGTGATGCGCGACATCGGCGACCGCGTCGCGGCGGAACAGCGCTTTCAGGCGATTTTCGACCACGCGACCTCCGCGCACTTCCTGCTGCGGAAGACGGCCATCATCGACTTCAACGACTCGGCGGTCGGGCTGTTCGCGGCGAGGGACAAGGGTGAACTCGGCGCCCTCGCCCTCGGCGCCTTGCTCCCCGAGCACCAGCCGGACGGCGAGGCCTCGCAGACCGTGGTCGGCCTCTACCTGCAGCGCGACCGCGCCCGCGGGGCGCACGTCACGGAGCTGCAGTGCCGACGCCTCAACGGCGAGCTCTTCCCGGCGGAGGTGACCTTCACCCCGGTCGAGGTCGAGGGCGAGGCCATCACGCTGCTCGAGGTGCGCGACCTGAGCGAACGCCGGCAGAGCGAGCAGGCGCTCGTGGTGGCCAAGGAAACCGCCGAGGCGGCGGCGCGCGCCAAGAGCCAATTCCTCGCCACCGTGTCGCACGAGATCCGCACGCCGATGAACGGCATCATCGGCATGACCGGCCTCCTCCTCGAAAGCGAGCTCGACGAGAAGCAGCGTCAGTACATCCAGGCCGTGAAATCGTCGGCCGACTCGCTGCTCGCCATCATCAACGACATCCTCGACTTCTCCAAGGCCGAGGCGGGCAAGCTCACCATCGAGCCGCTCCCGTTCGACCTCGTGAGCACCCTCGAGGAAGCGTGCGACCTGCTCGCACCGCATGCGGACGAGAAGAAGATCGCGCTCGCGCTGCATGTGGGCCGCGGCCTGCCTTCGCAGCTGGTCGGCGACGCCGGGCGCATTCGCCAGATGACGCTCAACCTCCTCTCGAACGCGGTCAAGTTCACCACCTTCGGCCACGTCGTGCTCGAGGTGGAGGTGATCGAGCGGCGCGACACCGACGCCATGGTGCGGATCTCCGTGCATGACACGGGCATTGGCATTCCGGAAGCGCAGCAGTCGCGCATCTTCGAGGACTTCAGCCAGGCCGACGCGTCCATGTCCCGCCGGTTTGGCGGCACCGGCCTCGGGCTCGCCATCACGCGGCGCCTGACCGAGATGATGGGCGGGGCGGCGGGGTTCCGGTCGGTGGAGGGGCGCGGGTCCACGTTCTGGGTCACGCTGCGCCTCACGGTGCCGCACGACGCGCACGAGGCCTCGCCGATGCCGGACCTGGCCGGACGCCGGGTGCTGGTGGTTGACGCGCAGGAGGTCACGCGGCGCGCGCTCGCGCAGCGGATTGACAGCCTCGGGGCCACCGTGGACACGCGCGCGCTCGGCGACCACGCGCTGCAGCTGTTGCGCCAGGCCGCAACCGGCGGGCAGCCCTACGACGCAGTCTTCGTCGAACTGGGGACGCGGACGAGCGAAGGGCTCGACTTCGCGCACGCCCTCCGACGTGAGACGGCCATCGCCGCGACGCCGCTGGTGCTGCTGGTGCGGGCGAGTGACGGCGTCAGCGCCGACGCCGCCAAGGCCATGGGCTTCGTGGACGTCGTCACCAAGCCGGCGCACGGCAGCCAGTTGCTCGGCGCCATGCGCCGGGCCCGGCGGGCGCGCGAACGAGGCACGGGCGAGATCACCGATCCGCGTCCCGCACCGCGTCGGCGAACGCAGAGCCGCCCCTCCGGCAGCACCCCGCCCGACGGGACTCCCATCGGTCCGCGCGTGCTGCTGGCGGAGGACAACCCGGTCAACCAGCTGGTGGCGCGTGCGATGCTCGAGCGGGCGGGATGCGTGGTGCAGGTCGCCGCGAACGGCGAGGAAGCGGTGCAGATGTCAGCCGATGGCTCGTTTGACATGATCTTCATGGATTGCCAGATGCCGACGCTCGACGGCTACGCTGCGACGGCCGCCATCCGTCGGCGTGAGGGCGACGCACAGCGGACGCCGATCGTGGCCATGACGGCCAACGCGATGCCGGGCGATCGCGAGCGCTGCATCAGCGCGGGCATGGATGACTACATCGCCAAGCCCATCGACGACGCGATGCTGCGGCAGGCGCTGGAGAAGTGGGGACCGCAGCGGTCTACGGCGTGACCGCGGGCGACGAACGCGGCCCGCTCGGGCCGCGCGGCGCTCAGCGTACCTGCAGGAGCACGATCTCGAACACGAGCACGGCGTTGCCCGGAATCGAGTTCGAGCCGGTCTCGCCGTAACCGAGCCCAGGCGGGATCACCAACTGGCGCCGACCGCCGACCTTCATGCCCTGAACGCCTTCGTCCCACCCCTTGATGACGCGGCCGGCGTTCAGCAGGAACTCGAAATAGGCCGGGACCTTTCCGTCCGTGGTGTCGAACTGCTGGCCGTTCACCAGCCAGCCGCTGTACTGCACACGCACGGTGTATCCGGCGGTCGCCGTCGCGCCCGTGCCGACGACGAGATCCTTGTAGTACAGCCCGCTCGCCGTCTTCGTCATCGACGCGATGTTGACGTTGAGGGCCGCGGCATACGAGGACGTGGCCGGATCGGCCGTGTAGACGTTGTCGTCCGGTACGGTGATGCCGTCGTTGCTGCCGTTGCAGCCGGCGAGAAGGACGGCAACCGTGAACAACAGGACGGGGCGGGCAGCGCGCATAGTGGTTCGATCAAGAGGAGGAGGGGCGGCGCGACGTCGTCGGGCCGCTTGTAAATTGCACCGGTGCCGGCTTGAAAGGGCAGGGGCCGACACTCCAACCCCGGCCCGAGGCGCCCTACGCCGGTGCCGCCAGCCGTCGCAGTCCGCGCGCGAACGCCGCGGCGGAGACTGCCAGGAGGGCGGCGTAGGCCACCGTCAGGACGACGAGCGTGATACCCGACATCCGGAACATGGTGCCGAACAGCTGCGTGAGGCGGAGCACCGGCCCGACGGACGCATCGTACGCGAGCAGCAAGCCCCACGCGCCCGCCCCAGCCAGCATTGCCGTGAGTACGGCGGCAGGCCGGCGTGCGCCCCACGCGCCGTAGGCCGCGGCGATCACCGGCACCATCCACCAGCCGCCGATCCAGGTGCCCGCCGCGATGGCGAGCGTCAAACCGATCAGGTGCATGAGCCACCGCATGGTCAGCGCTCCGGGTGCAGGGTGAGCGTCGCGCGCGGCGTCGCGAGTTCCGCGGCGCGGCGCGGAAAGCGCAGCGTGTCCAGTCGGCCGGCCGTCCACGACGGGAGCCGGTCGTCGTACCGCTCGCTCACCGGGTTGCCCGACTGCCCGCCCGGATACGTCCCCCAGGCGCGCACTTCGGGAGACAGCTCCACCACGAAGCGCCAGCTCGCGCCGTGCGATCCGTTGCCGTCCGACGGACTCAGCGTGCCGCGGCCCGACGGCATGGGAATGCGGGTGCGGCCGAGCCCCGGCACGCCCAGCATGTGGTTGATCGTCGCCGTCCGAATGCGCGACCACCGCCAGCGCGGGCCGGGCGGCCCGTAACGCTGCACTACGCGCCGGTAGGCGGCGCCGATGCTCGCCACGAGCAGGCTGTCGCGCGTCTCTCGCGTGCGCGTGGCGCGGTCGTCCCACCACGGCGAGTCGCCATCCTGCATCAGCTGCGCGAGCACGGCCGAACTCGGCGTGGGGGCGCGCCGCACGTTGGTCGCGCCGCGCAGTTCATCCCAGGTGCGCCGTCCGAGCTCATCCATCATCGCGTCGTAGAGCACGGCGCGCTCGTTCTCGGGCGTGAAGCGGCCGTCCCACTCGCGCAGCAGCGCGGCGCCGCGCACGGCTGCCGTGTCCACCTCACCCGTCATCGACGCCCGCGCCACGGCATCGAACATCGGCGGCAGGAAGAACTCCGTCAGCTCGCTCGTCGGGTCGGTCTGGAAGCGGCGCATCGCGTCGGGCGTCACCGCCGCGTCCGACCGCAGCAACCGGTTGATGCGCATCGCGCGGAACGGCGACGGCCAGTTGGAGCCCAGGTAGCCGGGATCCACCTGCGGATCCTTGGGCTGCTGGTTGGCCGAGGCGAGGAATCCCTGCGCCGGGTCGGTGGCCTGCGGATAGCGATCGAGCGGCCAGTACCCGCGCCAGTCGTTGGCGCTCTTCGTTCCGTCCGTGATGCGATCGCCGCGCGCCTCGCCGCCGCGCACGGGGTAGCGCCCCGTCGAGCGGATGGCGATGTGTCCGAGCGTGTCGGCGGTAAGGAAATTCTGCGCCGGCACCGCGTAGTCGCCCATCACCGTCATCCACTCGTCCACCGAACGCGCCTTGTTGGCGAGCCGCAGGAATCGGCCCTCGTCCGAGACGTCGAGCGCCGTCCAGCGGCGGGACAACCACGTGCCGCCGGCGCGGATCATCGGACCACGGTGCGTGTGATAGATGGTGTCGGTGCGCAGCACGCGCCCGCTCCGAGCGCGCACCGCCTCGATGCGCAACTCGAGCGGTTTCCAGGTACCGTCGAGCTCGTACCGCGTCGGGCGACGCCGGTCATCCACCTTCTCCTCGTAGTAGTCCAGCACGTCGGCGCCGGTGTTCGTCGCCGTCCACGCCATCGATCGGTTGAAGCCGATCGGCACGATCGGACCGCCCGGGATCGTCACGCCGTACGTGTCCATCACGCCCGGCACCTGCAGGTGCACCTCGTACCAGATGGACGGCAGCGTCAGCTGCAGGTGCGGGTCGCCGCTGAGCAGCGCGCGGCCGGCCGCGGCGTGCGATGGCGCGACGGCCCAGTTGTTGCTTCCCACCGCCACTTCGCCGCCGCCGTCGCCGCGCAGGGCACTGAGCGTCGCCGACGACGCCGCGCGCTGGAAGCTCTCGGCGATGGCGAGTCGCGCGGTGTCGTGCGGCGCCGGCGGCGGCAGCACCCCGCCCACCAGGCGCGGTCCGCGCCGGCCGGCGACCGGCTGGATGGGTTCCTGGATCGGCGCTGCGACGGGAAAGAGTGCATCCGCGGCGCGCGCGCCGACGAGTGCCTCGATGCCGGCCCGGCGCAGTTCCTCGTCATTCCACGCGAGCGTGAGTGACATGCGCGCGAGCAGGTAGTACGTGTACTCGGGCCTCCACGCCTGCGGCTTCGCCCCGAGCAGGCGGTACTCAAACGGCAGCTCGGCCGCGGTCATCTGCGCGAGATACGCATTGACGCCGTCGGCATACGCGGTGACGAGCCGGCGGTGTTCCGACGTGTCCGCGATCGCGTTCCACTTGCGCAGCGCGCCCCACGCCAGCCCCTGTGCGCGCGCCTCGCGATCGGCCTCGAGCGCGGTCGCGCCCACCATCTCGCTCAGCGTGCCCGCAACGGCGCGCGTCTGCAGCTCCATCTGGAAGAGCCGGTCGCGCGCCACGACAAACCCGAACGCCCGCATGAGGTCTTCCTCGTGCTGCGCGAAGATGTGCGGCACGCCGCGCTCGTCATACGTCACGGCCACGCTGTCCTTCAATCCGGCCATGCGCAGCGACGCCTCACGCGGCAGCTCTGCGGTGCGCGCCACCGCCCAGATGCCGTGCGCCGGATCGAGGAAGGCCCCGACCGGCGGCACGCGTCCCAGGGGGACCGCCCCGAGGTAGAGCGCACCGGCCAGCGCGACGCCCGAGAGCAGCAGCGTCGCGACCTGGCTGGCGCGCGTCATGACCGCGGAGATGGGCGCGCGTTCGTTCACCGCCGGTCCCCGCTCAGGATGTCGCCGAGCGGTCCGAGCACGCCGCCCTCGTCCCGCCGCTGCCCCATGCCGAGGCGCGAGGCGGCGATGATCTTGTCGGCCATGCGTGCGAACGGCAGCGTCTGCAGGATCACCTTGCCGGGCCCGGTGAGGTGCACGAGGAAGATGCCCTCGCCGCCGAACAGCGCGTTCTTGATGCCCGGGACGGTGCGAATGTCGTAGTCCACGCTGCTCTGCATGGCGACGAGGCAGCCCGTATCCACGCGGAGCTGCTCGCCCGGCTTCAGGTCGCGCTCGATGACCGCGCCACACGCATGCACGAAGGCGAGGCCGTCGCCGTTGAGGCGCTGCAGGATGAACCCCTCGCCGCCGAAGAAGCCTGCCCCGATGCGCCGCGTGAACGCGATGTCGAGGCTGATGCCGCGCGCCGCGCACAGGAACGAGTCCTTCTGCGCGATGATCTCGCCGCCCCATTCGCGGAGGTCAAGCGCCTTGATCTTGCCCGGCACCGGCGCCGCGAACGCGACATCGGCGCGGCGCGAGCCGCCATTGCCGAACATCGTGATGAAGAACGACTCGCCGGTGAGGATGCGCTTGCCGGCGCCGAGCAGCTTGCCGAACAGCCCGCCGCCCTGGTTGTTGGGATCGAGCGTCGTCGCCATCTGGATCCCGTCGTCCATGTACAGCATCGCACCCGCCTCGGCGATGACGCCCTCGCCGGGGTCGAGCGTAATGACGACGCCCTGGAGGTCGTCGCCGATCAGGCGATAGTCAATGACGTCAGCAGGCATCGGTCAATCCTCGATTCGAGTGCAGGGGAAGCGTACAGAGTGTGGTGTAGGGGAAGGGAACAGGGTGTGGTGCAGGGGAAGGGAGCAGGGCGTGGTGCGGGGGAACGAGGGGAGCGGCGTGCCCGTCAGGACGCGGCGCGCCACGCCGCTGCGAAATCTTGCACGATTTCGCCGGCGGGCAACACGTCGTTGATGGTCTCGACGCTGCGCCCGGCCTGCCAGTATTCGCCGACTCCCGTCCCCGTGCGCTGCTGGTCGCGCTTGAGGCGCCACAGGCCGAGCAGGCCAAAGTAGGTGCGCGCCCAGTGCTTGGTCTTGCGCCCCCTGAACATCCAGCGCCAGAAGCCGTTGATGTTGGTGCCGAGCCGCTGGATGTACGGCGTGTTGATGACGGACACCGGCACACCACTCAACCGCTGCGTGCTCACGATGTCGCGATCCTTCGCCGCGACGATGGCCTGCTTGTATGACGCGCCCGACTTGCATTCGGTGGTGGCGATGAAGCGCGTCCCGACCTGGACCGCGGCGTAGCCCAGGCCGAGCACCTGCGCAAACTCGGCGGCGCCGCCGACGCCGCCCGCGGCAACGATCGGCAGGCCAAGCGGCGCGAGCTCGTCGAGCAGGGCGCGCGGGTCCTTGTCGCCGAGATGGCCGCCGGCGCGGTTGTTCACGGCGATGAGTCCGTCCACGCCGCCGTCGCGCCCCTTCTCGCCCCAGCGCCGGTTGATGACGTCGTGGTAGACCACGCCGCCAACCGCGTGGACCTTGTCCACCACCCAGCGCGGATTGCCGAGTGACGTGATGAAGAAGCGCACGCCTTCCTCGAGCGCGATGTCCACCCAGCGGATCATGCGCTGCTCGTAGACGCGCGACGATTTCTCCACCAGTGCGTTGAAGCCGATGGGCCGGCCCTGCGCGAGCCGGTTGATGAGGCGGAGTCCCTCGCGATACTCGTGGCCGTGCACGTAGGTGAGCGAGATCGGCTGCACCACGCCGATGCCGCCCGCCGCCGACACGGCGGCCACGAGTTCGGGATTGCTGCAGGGGAACATGGGGCCGCAGATCAGGGGCACCGCGGCGCCCGTCTGCGTCAGGAACAGCTGCTGCACTGCGTGGTTCATGCCGGCACCGGCCCGAGTTTCCACGTCACCGTGGCGCGGGCCACCAGGTCACCCGCCGCGTCCTGCACCTCCGAATGGAAATCGTACTCACCTTCGGGAAGGTCCGGCGACACCACGCAGCGGCATTCCGCCACCAGCGTGCCGCGCGCCTTCTTGAAGTACTCGATGCTGATCTTCGTGACGATGCCCCGCATCCCCGCGGGGAGCGCACCGAGCATGGCGAGGCCGCTGGCCAGCTCGGCCACGTTCATGAGGGCGATGGCGTGCACTGAGCCAAGGTGCTGCCGAAGCGCCCGCCGCTCCCGAATGCGCACGCGCGCGTGCCCCGGCTCGAGCAGGAGCACGCGCGGGGAGACGGAACCCGAGTATGGCACTTGCCAGCCGAGCAGCGTGCTGAAGAGCCACCCCCCGCCGGGGAGCGCCGAGAGTCGCCGCCATTGGGAGAGGATGGCGGCGCCGGGGGAGTCATTTCGCATGCGGAGAAGCTAACGAAAGCCGAGGGCGGGTACCACGATGGCACACTTGGAATCCGGTACGACGACTGAGGATTCGGAATCCGGAACGGGAGCTGGGCGATTTCGATTGCGGACGGCGACTTGCGATTCGTCCCAGTCTACATTTCAATCGCAAGTCGCTGTCCTCAATCGAAGTCCTGGAATCCCGTTCCGAATTCCAAATCCTCAATCACCAGAATGCCGGACTTGCCTCCGCTCCAACGTCCGCAGCCCCCCGTGGCCCATCGCGTCGATCGCACCGAGCTGCTCCACGGCGAGACCCGCGTGGATCCGTACGCCTGGATGCGCGACCGCGACGACCCGGCCGTGACCGCCTACCTCGAAGCGGAGAATGCGTACACCGCGGCGATGACGGCGCACACCAGGCCGCTGCAGGAGCAACTGTATCAGGAGATGCTCGCGCGCATCCAGGAGGACGACACCACCGTCCCGGTGCGCCGCGGCGAGTGGCTCTACTACCGGCGTACCGAACAGGGGAAGGCCTATCCCATCTTCTGTCGCCGGCGCAGTGACGACGGCGCTCCGGAAGAGGTGTACTTCGACGAGAACGCCGCGGCCGCGGGGCACGAGTTCTACCAGCTGGGCGCGCTCGAGGTCAGTCCCGACCATCGCCTGCTCGCCATCCTCGAGGATGTCGCGGGTTACGAGGACTTCACCCTGCGCGTGCGCGACCTCTCCACCGGCGAGTGGCTGGTGGATCGCGTGGAAAAGCTCGGGTTCGGGCTGGCATGGGCCTCCGACAGTCGCACGATCTTCTACGCGACGACCGACGAAGCCAAGCGCGCCGACCGCGTCTGGCGCCACCGACTCGGCGACGCCCAGTCCGAGGACGCCGAGGTCTTTCATGAGCCCGGCGTCCTGAACAACGTCGGCGTGCATCGCGCGCGCTCCGGCGCGTTCGTCGTCATCACGTCGTCGTCCTTTACGGATGGCGAAGTGCGCCTCCTGGATGCGGCGCACCCCGAACGCGCGCCCGTCCTCGTGCGCACGCGGCGCGACCACGTGGAGTATGACGTGGAACCGGGCGCCGACTGGCTGTACGTCTGCACCAATGAATCGGCGCCGAACTTCAAGGTCATGCGCGCGCCGCTGGCCGAGCCCGCGGCGTGGGAGGAGTGGCTGCCGCATCGCGCCGAGGCGTTTGTGGAAGGTGTGCACGTCTTCCAGCGGTTTGTCGTGGTGCAGGAGCGGCAGCGCGGGCTCCGGACGCTGCGCGTGACCGACCTTGAGGGGGGCGAGACGCATTACATCGAGTTTCCGCAGGCCGCCTACGGCATCGAGGTGGGGGCCAATCCGGAGTTCGACCAGTCCGAGCTGCGCTTCACCTACTCGTCGCTCGTCACGCCCGACACGGTGTTCGACTATGGCCTGCGCACCCGCGTGCGCACCGAGCGCAAGAAGGAGCCGGTGCTGGGTGGCTACGACGAGGCGGCCTACACCATCGAGAGAATCGAGGCCGTGGCGCGCGATGGGACGCGGGTCCCCGTCTCGCTGGTCTATCGCACGCCGTTCCCGCGGGACGGCACGCGCCCGCTGCTGCTGTACGCATACGGGTCGTACGGCTACACGGTGGAGCCCACCTTCAACTCCAATCGAGTCTCGCTGCTCGACCGCGGCTTTGCGTTCGCCATTGCGCACGTGCGGGGAGGCCAGGAGATGGGGCGCGCCTGGTATGACGACGGCAAGATGCTGAAGAAGATGAACACGTTCACCGACTTCATTGACGTCGCCGACCACCTGGTGCGCGAGCGCTATACCTCGCCTGATCGACTCGCCGCGCACGGCGGCAGCGCCGGTGGCCTGCTCATGGGTGTCGTCGCCAACCTGCGTCCCGAGCTATTCCGCACCATCGTGGCCGACGTCCCGTTCGTGGACGTGGTCAACACGATGCTCGACGCGTCCATTCCGTTGACGGCGCAGGAGTGGTTGCAGTGGGGCAACCCACGCGAGGCCGAGGCGTACGCCTGCATCCGCGCCTACTCGCCGTACGACAACGTCGCGCCACAGCCCTATCCCCGGATGCTCGTGACGAGCGGCGTCAACGACTCGCGGGTGGCGTTCTGGGAACCCGCCAAATGGGTGGCGCGGCTGCGGGCTACGGCCACGGGCAGCGAGCCGCTTCTGCTGAAGATGAACATGGGGGCGGGGCATGGCGGGGCGAGCGGGCGGTACGAGCGGTTGCGGGAGATCGCCGAGCGGTACGCGTTCGTTTTGGAGCAGTAGCCGGGCGTGCCGAACGGGAGCTGTGGGGCATGCCGGCGGGGGGGCCTGACGACGGCACACTAGCCGCAACCCGGTCCACGGCATACCCCTTCTCCATCCCCGCACGTCACTCTATGGAGAAACGCATGCACGGCTCCCCAACTCGTCTGTCCGCCTTCGTCTTCCGCGCTGGCCTGGTCGTCGCCCTGGCGGTGGCCGGCTTGGCCCTGACCCCGAGCACCGCGTCCGCTACCGTCCTCGTCTGCAACGGGTCCGCGTGCATGACGATTCCGGGCGGGTGCGAAGATGTCCCGAGTGAGTACGTCTGCTTCCTGGTTGGCACCGGAATCGCCGTGCCGGGTCCGAATAATCATCTGGTGCGCGATGCGAAGGGCGGCGCGTCCATCGTGATCAACGGCAAGGTGCAGACCCTCGTCTGGTCGTGGGGAGAGAGCCAGCCGGGTTCGTCAAAGCTGTCCGACCGTGGCCGGCGCGGCGGCATCGACAAGATGACCAAGGCGGAGTTTCAGAAGGCCTTTGAACAGGCCGTCCGGGGTGGCGAACGCCGCGTCAGCGACGAGAACCTGGCGAAGCTCGGCCGCGAACTGAAAATGCCCGTCGCGAAGACGACGCCTCGTTCCTGACGCGGCGGCGAGGCACGCATCCTTGCTGAGCGGCACCGCACCGAAAGGCACCCCGTCGTGGGGTGCCTTTCCGCGTTGGCCGCATCGGGTGCACGTGACGCCGGAACACCTGGCGCCGGCAGTGGCGCGGAATCAGCCCCCAACGGAAATTCAAGTCAGGCGTTCTCCGTATGCGATCTAGCGGATTCGCTGAGCGCGACGCGGCAGGGAAGCGCCTAATCTTCTAGGTCGCGGGACCCTGAGCCAGCACTCCGGCTCACGGCACCAAATAGGTATGTCGTCCCGCGCTGCAATGCGTCCTCCAAGCTCGTACACCCCAATCTGAAAGCTCATGACCACTCAAAACAGCGTGACCGTGGCTGTTCCCCGGGAAACCAGGCCCGGCGAACTGCGCGTCGCGCTCGTCCCAGCAGACGCGGGTCGGCTCGTCAAGGCCGGGCTGACCGTCCAGGTACAGGCGGGGGCGGGCACGGCAGCGCACTACACCGACGCCGCATACGAGAAGGCTGGTGCCACCGTAGTCGCCGACGCGGCCTCCCTTTATGGAAGCGCCGACGCGGTGCTGAAGGTCCAGCCGCCGACCGTTGAAGAGGCGGGTCAGATCAAGCAGGGGGCGGTGGTGATCTGCTTCCTGCAGCCCGTCGCCGACGCCGCCGTGGTGAACGCGCTTGTCGCGCGGAACATCACAGTGATGTCCATGAACCTCGTGCCGCGCACGACGCGCGCGCAGGTGATGGACGCGCTCTCCAGTCAGGCCACGGTGTCGGGATACCGCGCCGCCCTGATGGGCGCGCAGACCCTGCCCAAGTTCCTTCCGATGCTCACGACGGCCGCCGGCACCATTCCCCCGGCGACCGTTTTCGTTATCGGCGCCGGCGTGGCCGGCCTCCAGGCCATCGCCACCTCGCGCCGGCTCGGTGCCAACGTCCGCGCCTTCGACATCCGCGATGCGGCGCGCGAAGAGGTGCTCAGCCTCGGTGCGACCTTCGTGGCGGCCGACCTGGTGAGCAAGGACGCGCAGGATGCGGGCGGCTACGCCAAGGAACAGTCAGAGGACGCCAAGAAGGCTACCGCGGCCGCCCTCGCCAAGCATGTGGCTGAGTCCGATTGCCTGATTCTCTCGGCCTCGGTGCCGGGCAAAAAGGCGCCGACGCTGGTGACGGCCGAGATGGTCGCCGCCATGAAGCACGGCGCGGTGATCATTGACCTCGCCGCCGAGCAGGGCGGCAACTGCGCCGTCACCAGGCCGGGCGAGACGTACGTGACGGACAACTTCGTCACGGTCTGCGGGCCGGTGAACGTGGCCAGCTCCATGCCGACGCACGCCAGCCTGCTGTACAGCAAGAACACCCTGAGCGTGCTGCAGTACGTCGTCAAGGACGGCGCGCTCGCTCTCAACGCCGAGGATGAGATTGTGAAGGCCATGAGCGTGAAGGGAGGTGCCCAGTGACTGACGCCCTGATTGGCGGCATCGTGGTCTTCGTGCTCGCGAGCTTCGTGGGCTTCGAAGTGATCACGAAGGTGCCGTCGCTCCTGCACACCCCGCTGACGTCGGCGTCCAATGCCATCTCCGGCATCACGATCGTCGGCTCGATGACCGTCGTTGGCATGATCACGCCCGAGCTCTCGAACGTCCTCGGCGTCATCGCCGTCGTCTTCGCCATGATCAACGTGGTGGGCGGCTACCTCGTGAGCGACCGGATGCTGGCGATGTTCGGTTCGAAGAAGAAGGACGAGTCGGAGGCCAAGTCATGATGCAGCATCTGGCGGAACTCGCCTACCTGCTCGCGGCCGTCATCTTCATCATCGGCCTCAAGTGGCTCTCGTCGCCCGTGCGAGCGCGCAAAGGCAACGTCCTCTCCGCGATGGGCATGCTCATCGCCATCGTCGTGACGTTGCTCGATAAGCAAATCGTGTCGTACTCCCTCATCGCCATTGGCCTGCTCATCGGTACGGTGCTCGGCATCTGGATGGCGTACGCCGTCAAGATGACCGCCATGCCGCAGATGGTCGGCCTGCTGAATGGCTTCGGCGGCGGCGCTTCGCTGCTCGTGGCCGCGGCCGAGTGGTACCGGCTCATCCAGCCGGGCCAGACGCTCACCACCGGAACGGCGGTGACCATTTACCTGTCGTCGCTCGTCGGCGGCGTGACGATCGCCGGTTCCGTGGTGGCCGCGTTGAAGCTGCAGGGGTGGGTGGTGCCGGACCGTCCGGTACTCTTCCCCGGTCGGCATGCGCTCAGCATCGGGCTGATCCTCACCGTGATTGCGATGGGCGTCTATCTCGGGTACAACCCCGGGACGATGTGGGCTTTCATCGTGCTCAACGTTGCGTCGCTGATCCTCGGCGTGCAGCTCGTGATCGCCATCGGCGGCGCCGACCAGCCCGTCGTGATCTGCCTGCTCAACAGCTACTCGGGCATCGCCGCGGCGATGACCGGCTTTGTCATCAACAACCACGGCCTCATCATCACCGGCGCCCTCGTGGGCGCGTCGGGCATCATCCTGACGAACATCATGTGCAAGGCGATGAACCGTTCCATCTGGAACGTGCTCTTCGGCGGCGTGGGTGTCGTCGTGGCAGGTGGCGGTGGCGACAAGGGTGCAGCCATGCGGGCCAAGGGCGTGCGCACCATCACGGCCGAGGACACCGCAGCGCTGCTCGGGTACGGCAAGCTCGTCATCGTGGTGCCGGGCTACGGCATGGCGGTGGCGCAGGCGCAGCATCAGGTGCGCGAACTGGCCGACCTGCTGCACAAGCGCGGCGTGGAAGTGCTGTACGCCATTCACCCGGTAGCCGGCCGCATGCCGGGGCACATGAACGTGCTGCTTGCCGAAGCGAACGTGCCGTACGAGGCGTTGCAGGACCTCGACCAGATCAATCCCAACTTCGATCGCGCTGACGTGGCGATCGTGATTGGCGCCAACGACGTGGTGAACCCGGCCGCGCGCCACGACACGTCGAGCCCGATCTATGGCATGCCGATTCTCGACGCGGACAACGCACAGCACATCATCGTCATGAAGCGCTCGATGAATCCCGGCTTCGCCGGCATCGAGAACGAGCTCTTCTACAACTCCAAGACGCAGATGCTCTTTGGCGACGCCAAGAAGTCGCTGCTCACGCTCATCAATGAGGTGCGCGTGCTGGAGTAGCGTCGGACACGGTTGAATCGGTGGGATCGCTGCGGGGCCCGGGAGAATCCCGGGCCCCGCAGTGCATCCCGGGTCCCGTTGTGCATCCCGGGTCCCGTTGTGTATCGCGGGCCCCGTTGTGTATCGCGGGCCCCGCCGTGCATCCCGGCCCTTGAAGTGCCCCGCACGGGTGCTTGCCCCACCGGGGCGCGAGCGCAATGTTCGAAGGGCAACTTCTCATCTTTTGGGTCGCACGATGCACATCGTAACCAGCTTGTTCTCGCCCGCGCGACGGACGCTCGTCCTCGCCGCCCTCGCCGCGCTTGGCGCGCTGACGGCCTGCTTCGCGGATCAGTCCGGCACGAGGGGCGTGATTGGAGAGGCGGCCGTCGATCTTCGCGGGTTCAACACGCGAAGCCAGTCCGCCGGAAACAGCACGGGTGAGGTACGCGCCGCCCGGTTCACCATCTACCTGGTCACCGGCACCACGCGTCGCGAAGTCGCGAGTCGCACGTTCACGGCGGCCGAAATCGATGCGGTCGACTCCGACAGCACGCTGAAGTTCACGCTGACGTTTCCCTACACGAGCGTGGACGACAAGTTCGAGGTGGAAGGGCGCGGGCTGAGCGCGCAGGGCGAGTTGCTGTACATGGTGGGACCGGTCGGCTTCACCATGCGGAGTGCGACGGCGCAGGGCGCTCAGGCGACGGTGGCCGTCGCGGCGTCGCCGGTGTACGTCGGGCCGGGCTCGACGGCGACGACCCTGACCATCACGCCGCGCACCGTCACCACGAGCGAAGGCAAGACCGTGCCGCTCAGCGTCACCGTCGCCGACGCGAGCGGCAAGGCGCTGTCCTCACCGAGCTTCGTCTTCCACTGGTGGACCGACGACCGATCCGTCGCGCGCTTCGCGGATGAGCGGGTCGCCGTGCTCACCGGCGGCGAACGGCCGGGCACGACGTGGGCGCATGTCGTGTTCGACCCGATGAACCTCCGGGACTCGGTGCCGGTGACCAACGCGGCGCCGCCGGCCCAGCTCAAGCTGGTCAATGGCTCGGGGCAGAGCGCCCCGGCGGGCGCCACGCTGCCAAATCCCGTCGCGGTGCAGGTTCTGACATCGGGCGGCCAGCCGGTGGCAGGGGTCTCCGTGAGTTTCGCGGTGACCTCGGGAGGGGGCTCGGTGAGCGCCGCGTCGCGCGTGACAGCCAGCGATGGCGTCGCGTCGGTCACGTGGACCCTCGGCGCCACGGTCGGGACGCAACAGCTCACGGCAAGTGTGCCAGGACTTCCGGCGCTGGTCGTGACCGCCACGGCGACCCAGACTGTCCCCTCCCCGACGCGATCGACGGTCTCGGTGCTTCCCACGGCCATTCAGGTGGGAGGCGAGGAGGCCATCGTGACGGCCGTTCTGAGGGACGGCAACGGGGCCCCAATGCCCGGGGTCGCGGTCACATTCAGCGGACCATCATGGGCCGTCTTCAACCCCACCTCCGCCACCAGTGACGTGGCGGGTGGTGCCCTGTCGCGCGTTCGGGCGACGCAGGCGAGCCCGATCACGATCACCGTCGTGGCGTCGGGGCAGACCATCGGCAGTGCGACGTTGTCCGTGGGCGCTCGGCAGGGGGTCCCGGCTTCCATCAGCATTGTGTCCGGCAACAACCAAACCGTCCGCGTCGGCCAGAACTTCCCGCAGTTGCTCGTCATTGCGGTCTACGATGCCGCCGGGCAGCCGGTGGCCGGGGCATCGGTGGACTGGGGAACCGCGGTCGGTGACGGACGCATGATAACCGACGCCAATGGCCGGTCGTCGGCGCAGTACTACCTGCCCGCGAACTGGCCCTTGGGGCCTGGGACGGTGACTGTGTCGGTGACCGGCTACTCGCTCGTTGCGACATTCACGTACACGGCCGTGCCGTAGTTCCTCAGGTCCTCCGTCGGGACGGCGGGGCGCACTCTCCAGCAGTTCCGCGGCGGGCTCGGCCATTTCGGCTGAGCCCGCCGCGCGCTGAGAGACCAGTCCGGGTACGCCGGCCGCCACGTCACTGCCGTCCGGGGGTGACCGCAGGACGAGGGGCCAACGAGCACGACGACCGAGGGGCGAGGCAGGGCAGGGCCGGCTCAGATGCCTGTGGCGCCGTCGCCGAGCGATGAAGGCTGCTCGCAGAGTCCAAGATGGCGCGATTCTCGTCGCGCGCAGCGCGCCGCCCGCTGGCACCTGCGTCAATGCGTCAGCTCAACTGCGTTAACTAAAACAAAAATGCGAACTTACAACGGTAAGTTCGCGTGGATTCTATATGCATTTCGCCGGATCTTCATGCAAACTGCTCATGCATATTGCTGCATATCGGTCTCTCGGCGCGCAAAGATCACATTTTCCGTCTATCCACCACTCGTCCGATTTCGCTCACCTCGCTGACCCGAGCTTCTGTTCCAGCGGCCTCGCGTCTTGGATACGATTCGGCGTGCGAATTCGTCACGGTATGCGCCTGATCCGAATGATCACAAATCTTAGCATGTCGAATTATCCGCATCTGTCATTCGGGCGGTGCACCTCGAGGCGAGGCGAATTGAAAACGGGCCGGCATCTGCCGGCCCGTCTGATCCTGCGACGTCAATCTGGTCAGGCCCGCGCGGCCTTCCGGCGGGCGTTCCAGGCGTCCTGAATCCAGGTCAACGGAATGAGGAACAACGGCGTGAGGAAGAGGCCGAGCAGCGCGTTGATCCAGATCAGCGCCAGATAGAAGGCGCACATGCCGACGCCGGCAATCAGGGTCCCGAGGGGTCCGCCGTAGGTCGATTCCACGCTGTGTTCCGATGGTGAGAGGTTCACGCACGTTTCCGCGCGCAGTGCCGCGGGCGTTTTCCGCGAGGATATCTTAGCAGGGTGAACGCATTCGCGAAAGCGCTCCATTCGCTCCCCGCGGGCCCGTACCTGCTCGCGGTCTCCGGTGGGCGGGACTCCATGGTGTTGCTCCACGCCTTCGCCGAGGCGCGCCCTGGCGACCTGTCGGCGGTAGCCACCTTCGACCATGGCACGGGCGTGGCGGCCGCAGAAGCGGTGGAACTGGTGGTCCGCGAGTGCCTGCGGCGGGGCATTTCGGTGGTCGCCGGGCGTGCGCCGGAACGACCGGGCGAGCCCCGGACCTCGGAATCTGCGCTACGCGTGGCGCGCTGGACCTTTCTGCGGGCCGTTGCCGAGGAGCGCCGGGCCATCATCGCAACGGCGCACACGCGCGACGACCAGGCGGAGACGGTCGCCATGCGCATCCTGCGCGACGCCTCGGCGCGCGGGCTGGCCGCAATGGCCTGGCCATCTCCCGGCGTGGTGCGGCCGTTTCTCGAGATCGGCCGGGAAGAGGTCACGCGCTGCGCAGACCGGGTCGGCATTCCCTTCGTCGACGATCCATCGAATACCGATCCGGTCTACCTCCGCAATCGTCTTCGCGCGGGGCTCATCGCGGCTGCGGAGCGAAGCCGCCCCGGTTTCCGGGAGGAACTGGTGGCCATTGGGCGTCGCGCCGCCGCATGGCGCGCCGCGCTGGCGGAGCTGGTCAACGGGCTCGGCGTGCGTCGGGAAGGCGAGGCGGTGGTGGTGGGCGCCGAAGCGCTGGAGACACTCTCGCCGGCGGGGCTCGCGATCGTCTGGCCCGAAGTGGCGGGACGCGCAGGCTTCGTCCTTGACCGCCGTGGCATCGAACGGCTGGCGGCGTGGACCATCCGCGCCCGACCCGGACAGCAAATCCCGCTCTCCGGCAGGGTCGTGGCCGAGCGGACGGCCCGGACCTTCGTCGTGCGGCGGGCGAGCGCGAAACCAGGCGGCTGACGGAACGTTGGGTCGGACGCCCTACTATATTTACATCCCATGACCATCAGTCCAGCCGACCCGCGCCTCATGGGGCGCGAGGTCAAGCGCATCGTCTTTTCGGAGCGTCAGATCGCCGACCGCGTCGTCGAGCTCGGCCGCGAGATCGGTGCTGCGTATCCGGATGGCGACCTGCTCGCGCTCGGCCTGCTCAAGGGGAGCTTCATGTTCACCGCGGACCTGGTGCGGCAGATCCCGCGCCCCCTGCAGGTGGACTTCATCGTCGCCGGTTCGTACGGTGCCGACACGGTCTCCTCGGGAAACGTCCGCCTGCTCTATGATCCGGAAACCAACCTGGAGGGGAAGCACGTTCTCCTCGTGGAGGATATCGTGGACTCGGGGCGCACCATGCAGAAGCTGGTGGAACTCCTCGAGATGCGACGTCCGCGGTCGCTGCAGATCTGCGCGTTGCTGCACAAGCACATCGCGGAGCACCTGGAGCATCCGGTGAGGTTTGTGGGGTTCGACGCGCCGAGCGAGTTCCTGGTGGGTTACGGGCTCGATCACGCCGAGAACTTCCGTCACGTTCCGTATATCGCCAGCCTCGCCTGACGGCTGGCAGTGCCGGGTGCGCCGTGTGGCGCGCCTCGGCCGACGTCCATTACCCAAGACATGGCACAGAACCCAACTCCCCCCACGCCTCCCTCGAACTTCGGGCGCCTCTCCAAGACCATCGCCTTCTGGCTGCTGGTCATCCTGGTGCCGGTGTTCATCATCCAGTACGCCGGCGGCTCCAAGGACGGCGCGAGCGAGGTGAAGTACACCGAGTACGGCCTGCAACTGCAGGCCGACAACATTCAGCAGGTGACGATCACGGGCGGCAAGCTCATCGAGGGGACGTTCAAGTCCCCGGTGATGATCGACAGCCGCCAGGTGCGCAAGTTCAGCGTCAAGCTTCCCGTGTCGAACTCGGACAAGGAGCTCGAGAAGCTGAACGCCAAGGGCGTCATCGTGGACGCCAAGGACCCGAGTCCGTCCTTCGGCGCGCTGCTCGTGAACCTGCTGCCGTGGATCGTGATCTTCGGCTTCTGGATCTTCTTCCTGCGCCAGATGCAGTCAGGGCCGAACAAGGCGTTCTCGTTCGGCAAGTCCAAGGCGAAGCTGCTCACCGGCGACACGCCCAAGGTGACGTTCGCTGACGTCGCGGGGTGCGACGAGGCGAAGGTGGAGCTGCAGGAGATCATCGAATTCCTGAAGGACCCGCAGAAGTTCACCAAGCTGGGCGGCCGCCTGCCCAAGGGGGCGCTGCTGGTGGGCCCGCCGGGCACAGGCAAGACGCTACTCGCGCGCGCCGTGGCCGGCGAGGCGGGGCGTCCGTTCTTCTCGATGTCGGGCTCGGACTTCGTGGAGATGTTCGTGGGCGTCGGCGCGAGCCGCGTGCGCGACCTCTTCGAGCAGGGCAAGGCCAACGCGCCGTGCATCATCTTCATTGACGAAATCGACGCCGTCGGCCGCCATCGCGGCGCCGGCCTCGGCGGCGGGCACGACGAGCGCGAGCAGACGCTGAACCAGCTGCTCGTGGAGATGGACGGCTTCGAGAGCAACGAGGGCGTGATCCTGGTGGCGGCGACGAACCGCCCGGACGTGCTCGACCCGGCGCTGCTGCGCCCGGGGCGCTTCGACCGGCAGATTGTCGTGGATGCGCCGGACCTGCGCGGCCGCGAGGGGATCCTGCGCGTGCACATGCGCAACAAGCCGATGGCCGACGACGTGGACGTGACGGCGATCGCGCGGAGCACGCCGGGCATGGCCGGCGCCGACCTCGCGAACCTCGTCAACGAGGGCGCCCTGCTCGCGGCGCGCCGCAACCACGACAAGGTCTACATGGTGGACCTCGAGGAGGCCAAGGACCGCGTGCAGCTTGGCGCGGAGCGCAAGTCGCTCGTCATGAAGGACGAGGAGCGCAAGCAGACGGCGTACCATGAGGCGGGACACGCCGTCTGTGCGATCAAGGTCAAGGGGACGGACCCGCTGCACAAGGTGACCATCGTGCCGCGCGGGCGCACGCTCGGCGTGGCGTTCACGGTGGCCGAGGATGATCGCGTGTCGATCAGCCGCCAGCAGCTCGACGCGCGCCTCGTGATGGCGTACGGCGGCCGCGTGGCGGAGGAACTGGTCTTCGGGCGCGAGCGCGTCACGACGGGCGCGGCGAGCGACATCCAGATGGCGACGCAGCTTGCGCGCCGCTACGTGTCGCAGTGGGGCCTGTCCGACAAGATTGGGCCGATCCTCGTTGGCGACAACGAGCAGGAGCTCTTCCTTGGCGCGCAGCTCATGAGCCGCCGCGAGGTCTCCGAGCGCACGGCGCAGCTGGTGGACGAGGAAGTGTCGCGCGTCGTGCACGAGTCGTATGAGAAGGCGCGCACCGTCCTGACGGAGAACCGCGCCCTGCTCGACACGCTGGCGATGGCGCTGCTCGACCGCGAGACGCTGACGCGTGAGGACATCAAGATGCTGGTGGATGGCGAGACGCTGCCGCCGCGCATCGCGCCGGGCAACGGGACGCTGCTCACGCCTTCCGCACCGGTCGTCGTCGCCTCCGATGCCAAGGTCGCGCCGCCGGTGATGGGCGGGCCTGAGGTGCAGCCGGCGTAACTGCTGATTGAGGATATGGAATCCGGAATTGGATTCTGGACTTCGATTAGGGATTGCGATTGGCGATGGCCCGGCGATTGGTTGCCGGGCCATCGACTTTCGGAGGGATCGCAGCAAGAGGGGGCGAAGCCTGTCTGAGGCAACGATCGGACGGGGTAATCGCGAATCGCCATCCTCGATCGCGGCCCGCGGTCCGAATCCGGATTCCAAATCCTAGATCTTCTCAGCCTATCGCTATCCGGGCGATCCCTTCTATTTTTCAAGGTTATGCAGGACTTGGCAGAACGCGTGGCAGAAGTCAGGGGCCGGATCGCGGAGGCCGTGCGCCGGGGCGGGCATGGCCAGGCGGTGCGCCTCGTCGCAGTGACGAAGACGCACGGACCGGAGGTGGTGCAGGCCATTCACGCCTGCGGCATCGAGGACGTCGGCGAGAACCGGGTGCAGGAAGCGCTGGACAAGCAGGCGGCGGTGGCGGTGCCGGTGCGCTGGCACCTCATCGGTCACCTGCAGCGCAACAAGGTGAAGGCGCTCGACCATTTCTGGCTGCTGCACGCACTCGACAGCAGCCGCCTGGCCGACGCGGTGGATGAGTTCGGACGACGGCGCGGCCAGCCGGTGGACGCGCTGATGCAGGTGAACGTGGTCGGCGAAGCAACAAAGGGGGGCCACGAGCTGTCGGACGTGTCCCGCGAGGCGGAACGGCTGGCGGGATGCGGCGGCATCCGCGTGCTTGGCGCCATGACCATGGCGCCGCTGGATGCGGACGAGGCGACGTTGCGGCGGGTTTTTGCCGGGGCACGCGACGCGCGTGAGGCGTTGCGCGCCGCGGGCCATCCCGCGACGGAGCTGTCGATGGGCATGTCGGGGGATTTCGAGATCGCGGTCGAGGAAGGCGCCACGATGGTGCGGCTGGGAACGGTCCTGTTTGGGGAGAGGCACTGATGAGTGACGATGTCTTTCATCTCACGCCCGTGGACGTGCGACGCTACGACTTCGGGTCGGCGCTGCGCGGCTACGACAAGGCGCGCGTGGACCAGTTCCGCGACCAGGTGGCGGAGGAGCTGGAGCGGCTGACGCGCGCCAACTCGGAGCTCGAGGCGAAGGCCAAGGGCTTTCACGAGCAGCTGCGCGCGTTTCGCGAGCGCGACAAGGCGCTCAATGACGCCCTCATCACCGCGCAGCAGCTGCGCGCCGAGACGCGCGAGCAGGCCGAGCGCGAGGCGCAGCTGATCCTGCGCGAGGCGCGCGCCGAAGGCGAGAAGCTCGTCGAGGAATCGCGCCGCGCCGTGCGGCGCCTTGAGGAGCAGGTGGACGCGCTGGAGCGCGCGCGCAAGTCGTACCTGGCGCAATGGCGCGCCTTCACCGAGCGGCAGGCGAGCGAGTTGAAGATCGCCGAGGAATCGCCCGCTCCGGAACGTCCGGCGCGGGTGGAAAGCGCGGGAAGCGGCCAGAAGGAGAAGGCGCCGAGCTGGCTGGATGAGGGCGGCCATGACGGAGACGAGGCGAAGTAGCCCAGCCCATGTCCGTTCGTTTCCCAGGTTCCGAGCACGCCCACACCGCCGCCGCCGTTGAGGCGGCGGTCGCTGCCGTTCGTGCTCGCACGGCCTGCGTGCCGGACGCAGCGCTGATTCTGGGCACCGGACTCGGCGGCATCGGCAAGTCCATCGCCGTCGAGTGTGCCATTCCGTACGGCGACATTCCCGGCTTTCCGCTCTCGACGGTGGAATCGCACGCCGGCCGCCTGCTGATGGGGACGCTCGCTGGCCGCGGCGTGGTGGCGATGCAGGGCCGGTTCCACCGCTACGAAGGCTACGCGCTGCAGCAGGTCACCTTTCCGGTGCGCGTGCTGCGCGCGCTGGGCGCGTCCACGCTCATCGTGTCCAACGCCTGTGGCGGCATGCACCCGCTCTGGTCGCCCGGCGACCTGATGCTCATCAGCGACCACATCAACCTGCTGGGCGACAATCCGCTCATTGGGCCCCATGACGCCGCCTTCGGCGACCGCTTTCCCGACATGAGCGCGCCGTACGACGCGGCGCTGCGCGCCACGGCCCGTCAGGTGGCGGCGGAGCGCGGCATCACGCTGCGCGAGGGCGTCTACGTGGCGGTGCCGGGCCCGAACCTCGAGACGCGCGCCGAGTACCGCATGCTGCGCGCGCTCGGCGCCGACGTCGTGGGCATGAGCACCGTGCCCGAGGTGATCGTCGCCGTGCAGTCGGGCATGCGTGTGCTGGGGCTCTCGATCATCACCGACCAGTGCCTGCCCGACGCGCTCGAACCGGCGAACCTCGAGCGCATCATCGCCACCGCCGGCGCCGCCGAACCCCATCTCGAGACGCTGGTCCGCGGCGTCCTGGAGCGCCTGTGACCGCCGTCCGATTTGCGCCGCTGCCGACCGACCGCCCGGCGGACGAGGTCGAGCGCGAACTGCTCGAGCGCTGGCGCGAGGAGAAGCTCTTCGAGGCGTCGCTGGCCGCACGCTCCGACGCGCCGCGCTGGGTCTTCTTCGAGGGGCCGCCGACGGCCAACGGCAAGCCGGGCATCCATCACGTCTTCGCGCGCACCATCAAGGATCTCTTCTGCCGCCATCGCGCGATGAAGGGCTTCCGCGTGGACCGCAAGGCGGGATGGGACACGCACGGCCTTCCCGTGGAGATCGAGGTCGAGAAGGCGCTCGGCATCAGCGGCAAGCAGGACATCGAGCGCGTCGGCGTAGGCGAGTTCAACCGGCTCTGCCGCGAGAGCGTCTTCCGGTACCGCGAGGACTGGGAACGGCTCTCCAACCGCATCGCCTTCTGGCTCGATTACGAACACGCGTACGTCACGTATCACAACTCGTACATCGAGAGCGTCTGGTGGGCGCTCTCGATGCTGCACGCCAAGGGCCTGCTGTACCAGGGGCACAAGATCCTGCCGTACTGCCCGCGCTGCGGCACGGCGCTGTCGAGCCACGAGGTGGCGCAGGGCTACGAGGACGTCGAGGATCCGTCGGTCTACCTGCAGCTGCCGCTGCGTGAGGGCGGCGCCGTCGACGGCGCCGCCGTCGAGCGTCGCATCCTGGTGTGGACGACGACGCCGTGGACGCTGGTCTCCAACGCTGCGCTTGCCGTGAGTCCCGACCTGACGTACGCGGAGATCCGCCGCAGGAAGGGGGCGGAGTTCACGCTGATCCTCGCCGAGGCGCGCGTGCCGGCGGTGATGGGGGCCGACTGGCGGGACCGCTGGGACGTCGTCGCGACCTTTCCGGGGACCGCGCTGGCGGGCGCGCGCTACCACCGCCCGCTCGACTGGGTGGCGTACGGCGACGGCGCGCGCGAGATCGTGGTGACCACGAACTTCGTGTCCGCCGACGACGGTACGGGCGTGGTGCACCTGGCGCCCGCGTTTGGCGCCGACGACTACCAGGCCGGCCAGCAGTTCGACCTCGCCTTCCTCCAGCCGGTCAACGCGCGCGGCGAGTTCCCGGCGGAGGTGCCGCTGGTGGGCGGGATGTTCGTGAAGGCCGCCGACCCGGTGATCATCGAGGAGCTCAAGCGGCGCGGCGTGCTGTTCAAGGACGGGCGCTTCACGCACAGCTATCCCCACTGCTGGCGCTGCAAGACGCCGCTGCTGTACTTCGCGCGGTCGTCGTGGTTCGTGCGCACGACGGCGGTGAAGGACGCGATGCTGGAGCGCAACGCGCAGGTGAACTGGAATCCCCCCGAGATGGGGGCCGGGCGCTTCGGGTCGTGGCTCGAGAACAACATCGACTGGGCCATCTCGCGCGACCGCTTCTGGGGCACGCCGCTGCCGGTCTGGGTGTGCGATGCCGACGCCGGGCATCGCGAGGTGATCGGGAGCTTCGCGCACCTCGCCGTGCAGACAGGGCACGCGCTCGGCGCCGACTTCGACCCGCACAAGCCGCACATCGACGGCTACACGTGGACCTGCAGCGAATGCGACGGGACGATGCGCCGCGTCTCCGAGGTGATCGACACCTGGTTCGACTCGGGGTCGATGCCGTTTGCGCAGTGGCACTACCCGTTCGAGCACCGCGAGGAATTCGCGCGGCAGTATCCCGGCGACTTCATCGCGGAGGGTGTGGACCAGACGCGCGGGTGGTTCTACTCGCTGCTGGCGATCGCGACGGGGCTCGGTGATGCGCTGCATCTGGACGACGGACCGAAGACGGTGGACGGAAGACGGAAGGACCACGCGACGGCAGTGCGCGCCGGCGCTCCCAAGCGGAGCGATCATGAGGTCGATGCGTACGCGGTGGACGAGCACAAGTCCGGCGGGCACTTCCTCGCCACGGGCGTCGCCGAGCCGTATCGCGCCGTGGTCGTGAACGACCTCGTGCTCGACGCCAACGGCCAGAAGATGTCGAAGACGCGCGGCAACACGGTGGACCCGTGGCAGGTGATCGAGCGCCATGGCGCCGACGCCGTGCGGCTCTTCCTCGTGTCGTCGAGCCAGATCTGGGTGCCGCGCCGTTTCGACGAGCAGGTCATCCGCGAGACGGCGGGCCGCTTCCTCGTGACGCTGAAGAACATCTACAGCGGCATCTTTGCGCAGTACGCGAACTTCGGGTGGGAGCCGTCGGCGGCCGACCCGGCGGTGGCCGACCGCCCGCTGCTCGACCGCTGGATTCTCTCACGGCTCGGCGCGGTGGAGACGGCGGTGGACGCCGATCTCCAGCGTTTCGACGCCACGGCGGCGTCACGCGTGCTGATGGAGTTCGTGACCGAGGACGTGGCCAACTGGTACGTGCGCCAGTCGCGTGCGCGCTTTTACGACGTGGACGCCGCCGACAACCGCGCCGCGTTCGCCACGCTGCACGAGGTGCTCACGGTGGTGTCGCGCCTGCTGGCGCCGTTCGCGCCGTTCGTGAGCGACTGGATCCATCGGTCGCTCACCGGGTCGTCCGTGCACCTGGCCGATTTCACGCGCGCGGCCGCGCCGGCGCGGGACGCGGCCCTCGAGGCGGCGATGGCCGAGGTGCGCGCGCTGGCCACGCTCGGCCGGGCGGCGCGCGAGGAAGCCGGCATCAAGGTGCGGCAGCCGCTCTCCCGACTCGTGTGCGTCTCGGGCGGCACGGCGCCGCAGGCGCTGCTCGACCAGCTCGTGCCGCTGCTCGTCACCGAACTCAACGTCAAGGCGGTGGAGTTCCTCGGGACCGCCGACTCGCTGGTGGCGCTCGAGGCCAAGGCCAACTTCCGCGCGCTCGGCAAGAAGTGGGGCAAGGAGACGCCGCAGGCGGCCAAGGCGGTGCAGGGCCTGCACAGCGCCACGCTGCTGGCCTTCGAGCGCGGCGAGCCGGTGCACCTCACGGTCGGCGGGCACTCGCACCCGCTGGACGCCGAGGACCTGACGGTGGTGCGCAAGGCGAGCGGCACGCTCGTCGTGTCGCAGGACGGGATGCGGTTTGCGGCCATCGATCCGACGCTCAGTGACGCCCTGAAGCGGGAGGGGCTGGCGCGCGAGTTGGTGAGCCGCGTGCAGCGCTTCCGCAAGGAGTCCGGGCTGAACGTCAGCGACCGCATCACGCTCTGGGTGGCCGGGCCGCCCGCGCTGCACGACGCGGTGGACGCCCATCGCGGCTGGATTTGTGACGAGACGCTGACGGTGCAATTGCACCTGGGTGATGCGTCCGAGGTTAAATTCCCCCCCGGCACGTCCGCCGATCTCGATGGCGTGCTCGTATCCCTCGCTCTCCAGAAGGTATCCTGACGATGGCGCCTCAGACCGGCGGTGAAAAGAAGTTCAAGCCGCACAACAAGAAGCAGCTGCAGGTCTTCCTGAAGCTCCTGCTCGATGAACGGAAGCGGGTGCTCAAGGAACTCGGCCAGTGGGACGAGACGCTGAGCAACACGCAGCAGGGCGCCGACGGCGACCTGTCGAGCTACTCCTTTCACATGGCCGACCAGGGCACCGACGCCATGGAGCGCGAGAAGGCGTTCCTGTTCGCCTCGAAGGAGGGACGCTACCTCTGGCACGTGAACCAGGCGCTGCGCCGGCTCTACAAGAGTCCCGAGACCTTCGGGCAGTGCCAGCACTGCGGCGGTGAGATCGCGGTCGAGCGCCTCGAGGCGCTGCCGCACGCGCGCTTCTGCTTCGACTGCAAGCAGCGCGAGGAAGATGCCAAGAAGTAAGCCGGGCGTGTTTTGGGGCGTCGCCGCGAGCGTGCTGCTCGCGGACGCCTTCACGAAGGTCGTGGCGGTGGACCGGCTGGCGCCGGCGTACCTGCCGCGCCCCCTGCTCGGCGACGGCGTGCGCCTGACGCTGGTCTACAATCCAGGGGCGGCCTTCGGCCTGCACCTCGGCACGCAATCGCGCTGGATCTTCGTCGCGCTCACGCTGGCCGCGCTCACCGTGCTCTGGCGGCTGTATCTCGACACGCCGCTCGCGCACCGCGCGCGGACGCTCGCGCTGGCGCTCGTCGCCGGCGGCGCGCTGGGCAACCTGCTCGACCGCCTCAAGTCGACGCGCGGCGTGGTGGATTTCATCGACATTGGCGTTGGCGCGTGGCGGTGGCCGACGTTCAACCTCGCCGACATCGCCGTGACCAGCGGGGCGATCCTGCTCGGCTGGGTGCTCTGGAGCGCGGACGAGGCGCGGGCGGCGGTGCCGCCGTCCCTGCAGGCGGTGGCGGATCCGCCGCCCGCCGGCACCACCGGTTAGCGGCGGCGTGACCGGCTCCGCCGCGGCGGGCGCTCATCACGAGTTCACCGTCGAAGAAGACGGCGCGCCGCGCCTCGACCTCCTCGTTGCGCAGCGCCTTGGGCTCTCGCGCAGCCAGGCGGCGACGCTCGTGGCCACCGGGCACGTGCTGGTGGACGGCGCTCGGGAGAAGGCCAGTTTCCGCGCCGCCCGCGGCGCCCGTGTGCGCGTGGTCGTTCCGCTGCCGCCGGGGCGCGAGGTCCTGCCCGAGCAGCTCCCCGTGTCGGTGGTCTTCGAGGACGAGCACCTGATCGTGGTGGACAAGGCCGCCGGCATGGTGGTGCATCCGGCCCCGGGCAACTGGACGGGGACGCTCGTCAACGCGCTCAAGGGACGCGGGCAAGGACTCGCCGAGGGCGCGGCCGAGGAGCGCGCGGGGCTGGTGCACCGGCTCGACAAGGACACGTCGGGGCTCATGGTGGTGGCCAAGACCGACCAGGCGCTGCGCGTGCTGAGCAAGGCGATTTCCGAGCGGCGCGTGCTGCGCCGGTATGCGGCCCTGTGCTGGGGCCACCTCGGCGACGACACGACGACGGTGGACCGGCCCATCGGGCGCGATCCCAATGACCGGGTGCGCATGGCGGTCACCGCGAGCGGGCGCCCGGCGCGCACGGACTTCGTGCGGCTCGCGCGCTTCGATTCCACGGACCTGCTCCGCTGCCACCTGCACAGCGGCCGCACGCACCAGATCCGCGTGCACCTGGCATCCATCGGCCATCCCATCGTGGGCGATGACAACTACGGCGGAGGCGGGGCGCGCAAGGTGGTGGGCCTGCCGCCGCAGCGGCACTTCCTGCACGCGGCATGGCTCGCGTTCAGCCACCCGCTGTCGGGCGAGCCGCTGGAGTTCCGATCCCCCCTGCCGGCGGCGCTCCGCACCTGCCTTGAGACCGTCGCCGAACTCCCCGATTTGATTGCCTCGCCGAATCCCCTGGAGTACTTTGGCTTCTATAGAGCCGATCGCTGAACGCACGGCGAGACGCTAGGGAAGTTCGAGGCGGGTAGGCGCCGGTGGGCCTGCCCGCTCAGGCTCTATGGGCGCTCGCACGGCAATGGCTGGTCGTCTTCTCGCAGCGGGGGTCTTTTAGTGCCGACGGTGCTCATTTGTGACGACGCGATCTTCATGCGGACGATGGTGGGCGACATCCTCCGGCGCGCCGGCTTCGAGGTGGTGGGCGAGGCCGACACGGGGACGCAGGCCGTGGAGAAGTACAAGCAGCTCAAGCCCGACATCGTCACGATGGACATCGTGATGCCCGACATGGGCGGCATCGACGCGGTGCGGGCGATCACGGCGTTCGACCCGAACGCGCGCGTGCTGATGTGCTCGGCCATGGGCCAGCAGGCGCTCGTCGTCGAGGCCATCCAGGCCGGGGCCAAGGACTTCGTCGTCAAGCCGTTCCAGCCGAGTCGCGTGCTGGAGGCCGTGCGGCGCGTGCTCGGCTGACGGGCCACACGACCAACACGAGCCGTCGCGTGGACCCCCGCCAATACGCTGACCTGTTTCGCTCCGAGAGCCGCACGCAGCTCTCGGAGATCAACAGTGCGCTCCTCGAACTCGAGGCGCGGCCGACGGACGGGCAGCCCGTGCACGTGCTGTTCCGGGCCGTGCACACGCTCAAGGGAATGAGCGCGTCCATGGGCTACGAGGCGGTGGCCGCGTTCGCGCACGAGCTGGAGAGCCTGCTCGATCGCATGCGCGCGGGGACGCAGGGCATCAGCGCCGAGCTGATGGACGTGCTGTTCGCCGCGACCGACGCCCTGGAGGCCAGCATCGGGCGCGCGGTGGAGGGGGCGAGCGAGCCGCCGGCGCTCGCCACGGCGCTGGCCCAGCTGCGCCGCGTGTCGTCGGAGGCGGCGGCGCGCGACGCCGCACCGGACATCAGCGCGGCGGCAACCGCTGGCAACCTGGTCGATGAGGGGCCGGGCGTGCTGGTGCGCGTCCGCCAGCGCGCCGACACCGTCTTCCCCGGCGTGCGCGCGTTCATGGCGCTGCAGCGGGCGCGCACGCTGGGCGACGTGGTGGCCGTCTCGCCGCCGGCGGCGGAATTGCAGGCGGCCGAGACGGCGCAGGCCTTCGCGTTCCGCCTCGTGTCGGCGACGCCCGCGGTGGAGATCGAGGCGGCGATCGCGTCCACCGGCGACGTGGAGCATGTCGAGGTGTCGACGGGGCGCGGGCGGCAGCGCGCACCGATGCGCCTGACCCCGGAGCAGGATGCCACGACCGCCACCACGGGCACGCGCTACGTGCGCATCGAGCTGGCGCGGCTCGACGCGATGGTGCACCTCATCGCGGAACTTGCGGCGGCACGCGGCCGCCTGCTGCAGCTCGCCACCGGCCGTGGCGACGCGGCGCTCGACGAGGAGATCGCGCGCACCTCGCGGCTCATCAGCGACCTGCAGGCCGAGGTGATGGCCAGCCGCCGCGTGCCGGCCTGGCATGTCTTCGACCGTTTCCCGCGCCTGGTGCGCGACGCGGCGCGGCAGCTGCACAAGGAAATCGAGTTTACCGTCGAGGGCAAGGACATCGAGATCGATCGCTTCCTGCTCGACGAGATCGGCGAGCCGGTGATGCACCTGCTGCGCAACGCGGTGGACCACGGCATCGAGGCGCCCGAGGTCCGCGAGGCGCTGGGGAAGCCGCGGGCGGGGCGCGTGGTGCTCAGCGTGGCCATCGACGGGTCGGCCGCGCTCGTGCGCGTGCACGACGACGGGCGCGGCATCGACCGCGAGCGCGTGCTGGCGCGGGCGCGGGAACTTGGCCTCGTCGGATCCGACGTCACCGAGCTTGAAGCGGCGACGCTGCTGCGCCTGATCGCGCGCCCCGGCTTCTCCACGGCGACCACGGTCAGCGGGTACTCCGGCCGCGGCGTCGGCGTGGACGCGGTGCAGGCCCGCGTGCGCCATCTGGGCGGCACGGTCGAGCTGGACTCGGTGCCCGGCCAGGGCACGACCATCACGCTGCGCTTCTAGAGGACGGGACCCATGGACGATGTCCGGAACCTGAGCGCCCGCCAGCTCGACGCCCTGCGCGAAGTCGCCAACATCGGGGCGGGGCACGCCGCCACCGCGCTCTCACAGATGACGGACGAGACGATCATGATCAGCGTGCCGCGCCTCGCGGTGTCGGGCGTGGCGGAACTGCCGGTGCTGCTGTCGGCGAGCGCGGAGCCGGTGGCCGCGGTGCTGCTCAAGATGGTCGGCGACCTGGAGGGGCTCAGCGTCCTCACCTTCTCGCACACGAGCGCCATGCGGCTCGCGGAGCTGATGGCGCGCCGGCCGGCGGGGACGAGCACGGAGGTGGGTGCCTTCGAACAGTCGGCCATTCAGGAGGCCGGCAATATCCTGAGCTCCGCCTATCTCAACGCGCTGGCCGAGTTCATGGGCATGCGTCTGCTGCCGACCCCGCCGGAAGTGGCGGTGGGACTCTCGCACGCCGCGCTGGCCGACACCGTGCGCGCGTCGAGCAACGCGGCCTCGGTGGTGTTCGTCATGGAGACCGAGTTCTTCCTCAAGGACCGCGACGAACCGCTGCGCGGCCTGTACTTCATGCTGCCCGAGGCGGACTCGCTCGACCAGATCCTGCACGCGGTGCGGCTGGGGTGAGCGCGCCGTCGCTGACCTCCTCCCGGGACCGCGACGTCCTGCGGGCGCTCGCGCGCCGCATCGATCCCTCGGATGCGGGGGCGCACAACAACCTCGGCGTGCTCTTCCACAACAAGGGCCTCGCCGAGGAGGCCGTGCAGGCGTTCACGAAGGCGCTGGAACTCGACCCGCAGATGCAGGTCGCGCAGCGGAACCTCGAGATCGCGTACACGAGCTCGGGATATTACGACCGCCGCGTCGCCGAGTTGAAGGAGCGGCTGCGCGTGCGCGCCGACGATCGCGATGCCCGCTGGGAGCTCGGGCGCGCCTACGCGCAGCTCGCCGAGAGCGAGGATGCGATCCGCGAGTTCGAGGAGCTGCTGCGCTACAACGAGCAGGATCTCGGCGCGATCGTGCAGCTGGGCCTCGCCGAGAAGGCCATCGGGCGGCTCGACGATGCGCGGCGCTGGTTCGTGCGCGCCCTCGAGATGGACCCCACCAGCTCGGTGGTGGCGTTCTATCTCGGGGAGACGCTCTACAACCAGGGCCTCGCCGAGGAGGCGCTGGTGTCGCTGCAACGCGCCATCCAGCTGAATCCGGAGAATCCCGACGCGCATTACCTGCTCGGCTTCGTCTACGGCGACATGGGGCGCCCCGAAGATGCGCTCGCCGCGAGCAAGCGCGCCGTGCAGCTGAACCCGGCGCTGTCGCGCGCGCAGGCCAACCTGGCGATCGACAAGTACGATCCCGAGGCGTACGAGGTGCTGCGCAGCGCGCGCAGCACGCGCGCGCTGCAGCGCATGACGGTGACCGAGGGCGACGGCCTCGCGCACTACAACCTCGGGCTCGCGTTCCGCCAGAAGGGATACTACGCCGAGGCGCTCCGCGAGTATGCGATGGCGCTCGAGCGCGGCGAGGACCGGCCGCTCGTGCTGCAGGCGACGGCCGAGGTGCACCTGCTGCGACAGGATCCGGCGGCGGCGCTCGCGCTCTATGACCAGCTGCTGGCCGACCGCCAGGACAGCCCGAAGCTCTGGAACGAGCACGGCGTCGCGCTGCACCAGCAGGGGCGGCACGCCGAGGCGGCGGCCGACTACCAGCGCGCCCTGGCGGTGGATCCGCGCTACGCGCTGGCGTCCAACAACCTCGGCGTGGCCCTCTTCCACGCCGGCGACCGCGACGCCGCCATCGGGGCCTTCCGCGCGGCCCTCACCACCAACCCGGGCTTCGCCAAGGCGCGGCTCAACCTCGCGCTCCTCCTGTCGCGCGCCAAGCGTGCGCAGCTCGCGCTCGAGGCCTACCGCCAGGTGCTGGTGACCGAGAGCGACAACGCTGTCGCGTGGAACGGCGTCGGGCTGGTGCTGGCGGACCTCCGCAAGTTCGAGGACGCGCGCAACGCCTTCGCGCGCGCCATCCAGACGCGCCCCGACTTCGCCGAGGCGCACTACAACATGAGCTTCGCGCTGTCGAACCTCGGCGACTTCGACGGGGCGCTGCGCGAGACGCGCCGCGCGCTCGAGCTGGACCCGTACTACGTGCCGCAGAAATTCTCGCTCGCCATCGACCTCGAGTACGAGGATCCCGACCTCTCGGTGGTGCCGGACCTCGGCGGCGAACAGCGGATGAGCGGTGAGGTCGGGCAGTTCGCCTTCGACCCGACGCTGCTCGACACGCTGTTCAAGGAGCTCGCGCCACCGCCCGCGCCGGCGCCGACGGTGGTGATGGAGGTGGATCCGTACGCGATGGCGGCCGACTACCTCACCAAGGGGCTGTACGACCGCGCCACCGCCGAGACGAGCCGCGCCATTGCACGCGGCGCCGATGTGGCCGACGGCTACGCGCTGTTCGGCGACGTGCTCTACCGGCAGGGGGCGTACGGCGATGCGCTGGAGCGCTTCCGCGCCGCGCGGCAGGCCCGGCCGGGGCACATGCGCGCGCTGCGCGGCGAGGCGCAGGCGCTGATGATGCTTGGCCGCGGCGCGGAGGCGCGCCTCGCGGCGGAGCAGATCCTGGAGTCGGCGCCCGAGGACGTGGACGCGCTGATGCTCGCCGCCTCGGCGCGCTTCGAGGCGGGCGATCCCGCCGCCGCGCTCGAGGCGCTCGACCTCGCGCGGCGCCTCGCCCCGCAGCGCGCCGAGGTGCTGCGCTGGATCGGCAACATCGCGCGCTCGGTCGGCGACCTCGAGGGCGCCATTGCGGCGTACCGCCACGCACTCTCGCTCGATCGCGATTTCGCGGCGGTCCGCTTCGAGCTGGCGCGGCTGCTCGTGCGCAAGTCGTCGTGGGACGAAGCGGAACGCGAGCTGGTGACGGCGCTCGACACGGTGCCGACGTACGCCGAGGCCACGCTCGAACTGGCCAGTCTCAAGCGCGTCACGGGCCGCGCGCAGGAGGCGGTGAACCTCCTCGCCGACCTGCTGCAGCGCGATCCGTACAACTTCGAGGCGCTCATCGCCCTCGGCGAGACGCTCCTCACCATGGGGCGCGCCGGCGATGCCCGCACGGCGTTCACGCGGGTGCTGCGCTTCGACCCCACGCACGCCGGGGCCATCTTCTACGACGGCGTGCTGGCGGCCGGCGACAAGCGCTTCCGCGAGGCGATCGCGGCCTGGCAGCGCGTCATCGACCTCGAGCCGGCGGGGGAGTACGCGCGGCGCGCCCGCCGCGAGATGCGCACCGCGCAGGACCTGCTGCAGGTGTTCGGCCGGCGCGCCGGGGGAGGGGGCTGATGGCCATCGAGGGCCCACTCCGCGAACTCGGCATCCACGACGTCTTCCAGCTCCTCGACCTGAGCCGGAAGACGGGCGTGCTGCGCGTGGTGTCGGAGCTGCGCGACAACGAGGGCGTGGTGGCGTTCCACGCCGGACGCATCGCGTACGCCTCCATCCGCAGCAACCCGTATCCGATCGGCGAAATGCTGCTCAAGGCCGGCAAGATCACCGATGGTGAGCTCGCCGCGGCGCGCGAGTTGCAGACGGAACACGGCGACCGGCGCCGCATCGGCGAGATCCTCATCGAGATGGGCGCCATCACCACGCGCGACGTCGAGCAGTATGTCCGCCGCCAGGCGGAGGCCGTGGTCTTCGAGCTGACGAGCTGGCGCGAGGGGCACTTCCGGTTCGAGGAGGCGAGCGCGACGGAGTTCCCGGACAATCCGTCGGTCGCCGTCTCCACCGAGTCGGTGCTCATGGAGGCCGCGCGGCGCATCGATGAGTGGTCGCGCATCGCCGATCGCGTGCCCAACCTCGCCGTGGTGCCGCAGTTTGCGGAGGCCGGCGACGACCACGCGGGCCAGCTCGACCTGCTGCCTGGTGAATGGGAAGTGCTGACCATGATCGACGGCCAGCGCGACCTGCGCCGCATCGCGGTGGAGCTGGCGCGCAGCGAATTCGACGTCGCGAAGATCGTGTATGGCCTGCTGAGCACCGGCGTCGTCTCGCTGCGCCCGGCAGAGCGCCGGTCGCGCCTGTCGGAGCTCCGCTCCGAGGAAGAGGTCGAGCGGCAGGCAGCGGCGCGGGCGCTGGTGCTGCAGGGACTGGCGGCCGCCGCCGGCGGACGCCTCGACGACGCGCTGCGCGTCTGGACGCAGTACCTTGCGACGCATGCGTCGGACCGTGACGCGCCGGCCGTGCGCGACGGCGTCGAGGCCGTGGAGCGGCTGCGGCGGGCGCTGGAGGTGCTCCGTGGCAACTGACGACATCCGCGCGCTCAGCGAGGCGCTGGCGGCCGATCCGGCGAGCCTGGCCTTCGTCGCGCTCGGCGAGGCGCTGCGACGGCGCGGCGAGCTCGACGTCGCGCTGCGCGTGGCGCTCCGCGGCGCGGAGCGGCACCCGGAGCGCGCCGATGCGCACGACCTCCTGGCGCGCGTCTCCGTGGACCTCGGCGATCTCGAGCGCGCGATTGTCGAGTGGGAGACGGTGCTGCGCCTCGCGCCCGGGGATCCAGGGGCGCGCAAGGGGCTGGGCTTCATCTGCTTCCAGCTCGGCCGTCTCGAGGAAGCCGAGGCCCACCTGGGCGCGGCGCTCGCCGCCAGCCCCGACGACGGTTCGCTCGCCGCGGCGCTGCACACCGTGCAGGCGTCGCTCGCGGAGCGCGACAGTGCAACCGATCGCGCCACGGTGCAGGTCTCGCGGCATGCCGCCGCCGCGGAACTCGACGCGGACGCCGCGGCGCGCGCGGCACTGGCTGAGGCCGGCCTGCGCACCGCGCGTCCCACGATCGGGCTGCCGTTGGAAGTGCCGCGTCCCGAGGCAGAGGCCGGCGCGCTGTTCGACGACCTGCTCGAAGGGACCCGGAGTGCCGCGCTCCTGCTCGACGGCGACGGCCTCGTGCTCGCCGGACGCTACGTCTCCGCCGACGGGCGCGACCTCGCCGCCATCATCGGGGCGCAGCTCTCGGGCGTGAGCGACGAAGCGGGGCGCGCCATGCGGCACCTCGGACTCGGGGCCTGGCGGCAGATCATCTTCGAGTCGGAGGCGGCCTCCGTGGCGATGGCGCCCAGCGCGGACGGCGTGGCCCTCGTCGCGGCGGCGCGCCCCACGCCGCTCGGCTTCGTGCGGCGCGTGCTCGACCGCGCTGTGGAGCGCGCCGCCGAGTGGCTGGAGGGCGCGCGATGAGCGCGCCGTTCGCGCTGATCACCGAGTCGCTCATCCGGCACCGCGGCGTGCTGGGGGCGATGGTTGTGGGCCTCGATGACGGCATCATCGTGGAGTCCACGCTGCAGATCGGCGTGAATGGCAATGCGTTCGCCGCCCTCGCCGCGTCGCTCTATCGGAAGGCGCGGCGATCGGCCGCCGCCGCCGGCTTCGGCGCGACGAGCTTCCTCGAGCTCACGGCAGAGCAGGGCCGGGTCTGCACCGCCGGCGGACAGGAGCTTGTGCTCGTGGTGGTCTGCGAGTCGCGGGTGAACGTCGGCCTCCTGCGCGTGGAGCTGTTGCGGGCCGCGGAGCGCCTGCCATGAAGATCTCCGTGGCCGCCGGCTGGGTGGAGACGCCGCTCAAGCAGTTCGTGGACGACGCGCGCGTCGAGATCGCCGTGCTGATGCACCCCAGCGGACAGGTGCTGGGGCAGTACGGCTTCGCGCGCTCGGTGGACGTGATGACGGCGTGCGCGCTGGCCTCTGCCATTCACGCGACGTCCGCGGAGCTCGGACGGCAGCTCGAGGGCAAGCCGTTCTCCGCGCTCCACTACATGGGGCGCGACCGGCAGATCTTCCTCGGCGCCATCACCACGGCGTCGGGCACCCTCTTGCTGCTTGCCGTGTTCGACCGCGAGAGTTCGCTGGGGCTGGTGCAGCTCTTTCTCGAGGAATTCCGGGCCCGGGTGGCGGCGTCCGCCCCAGCCGTGCCCACCGAAGGGCCGCCTGCCATGGCGGAGAATTTCGAGCGCGACCTCAACCGCAACCTGGCCCAGCTGTTCGGGCGGGCGTAGTCCGATGACCCGTGCCCCTGCCTCGTCCCAATGAGCCTAGTCAACTACGCCACCCGCGAGATCACGTGCAAGATCGTCTACTACGGGCCGGGCCGGTCCGGGAAGACGACCAACTTGCATTACATTTACAGCCAGGTCCCTTCCGACCGAAAAGGGCAGATGGTGTCGCTGGCGACGCAGACCGATCGTACGCTTTTCTTCGACTTCCTCCCGCTCGACCTTGGGACCATCTCCGGCTTCACCACGCGATTCCAGCTCTACACGGTGCCCGGCCAGGTGTACTACCAGACCACGCGCCGGCTCGTGCTGCAGGGCGCCGACGGCGTCGTCTTCGTGGCGGACAGCCAGTCGCGCCAGCTCGAGGAGAATATCGAGAGCCTGCAGGACCTGCACGCCAACCTCGCCGAGCACGGCGTGGATGCGCGCAGCGTGCCGCTGGTGCTGCAGTACAACAAGCGGGACCTCCCGCCGGACCTGCTGCTGCCGGTCCCGGCGCTGGAGGACGCGCTCAATTTCCGCGGCGTGCCGTCGTTCGAGGCCGACGCCCTCCACGGCGCCGGCGTCTTCGAGACGCTGCGCTCCATCTCCGAACTCGTGCTGCGCCGCCTCGGCGCATCGAAGGGCTGAATAAGTGACCGAGCCGCGCGAGACGTTCGACCGCTTTGTCGTCGGGGCCAACAACCGCCTCGCGGCGGCGGCCGCGCGCGCGGTCGCGGAATCGCCGGGCTCGACCTACAACCCGCTGTTCATTTACGGCGCGCACGGCCTCGGCAAGTCGCACCTGCTTGGCGCGGTGGCCGACCTCGCCACGGCGCTGTGGCCCGAACTCGAGGTGCGCCGCGAGGACGGCGCGCACTTCGTGGCCGGACATGCGGCCTCGGTCGCCGCCGGGTCGGCCGAGGCCTTCCTCGGCTCGTATGCGCACGCCGGCATGCTCCTGCTCGACAACGTGCACGCGCTCGAGGGGCATCCGTCGGCGCAGCTGGCGCTGGCGCGCGTCATCGACGCGCTCGTCGACCACAACACGCAGGTCGTGCTTGTCGCCGACCGCCTGCCGTCGGGCATTGCCGAGGTGGAAGAGGCCCTGTCGAAGACGTTGTCGCAGGGCCTGCTGGTGGATGTCGCGGCGCCCGACTACGAGACGCGCGCCGTGATCCTGCAGCGCATGGCCACCGAGGCGGGGCTGGAACTCACGCCCGATGTGGTGCAGGACCTGGCGGCGCGCGAGTACCGGGACATCGACGAGCTGCGCGCGGCCCTCGCGCCCATTGCCACGCGCCAGCACCGGCCGGCGCCCCAGCTCGATGCGGGCGAGTTCGACAGTTTCCTCAGCGACGTGCAGGTGGTGGTGCAGCAGCAGGTGGAGTCGTGGCGGGGGCGCCTGCGCGAGGCCATCGCCTACTGGCAGGCGGAGGGCTACCGCACCGCGGTGCTCGAGCGCGCGCTCGAACTGCCGCGCGCCCCCGACGTGGCCGGACTCACGGCGACGTTCACCGCCGCGGTGGAGCACCTGCGCAACCTCGAGCGGCAGGCGCGGCAGGTGGATCCGTCGCTCGTCGGCCACGCCGTGTTCCGCGACCCCGAGCGGATGCCCGAGGCCGAGGACCTCGTGGAACACGCGCTGACGGGGGCACTGCCCACCAAGGGGCCGAGCCCCGCGTTCGCACGCGACGCCTTTGAGGTGGGGGCGTCCAACCAGCTGGCCGTGCACGCCGCGGACGCGGTGGTCGCCGAACCGGCGCGCCGCTACAATCCGCTGGTGCTCTACGGCCCGAGCGGGGTGGGCAAGACGCACCTCGCCAATGCCATCGGCAACGCGTTGATGCAGCAGGGCGCGGCGGCGGGTGCGGTGGCATACGTCAACTCGCAGCAGCTCGTGGACGAGCTCATCGAGGCCGTGCACACCGGCAATGTGGACCGCTGGCGCGCGCGCTATCGCTCCGCGTCCGCCCTCATCGTGGACGACATCCAGTTCCTCGGCGGCAAGGAGCGCACGCAGGAGGAGTTCTTCGGCGTGTTCAACGCGATGATCGAGGGCGGCAGGCAGGTGGTGCTCACGAGCGATCGCGTACCGGCCGACATCACCGACCTCGAGGCGCGGCTGCGCTCGCGGTTCGAGGGCGGGCTGGTCGTTCCCATCCAGTCGCCCGACCGCGTCCTGCGTGAGCGGCTCTTCGCCCGCTTCCTGGCCGAAGCCGGGCGCGCCGCGGACGAGGACGTGCTGCGCCTGCTCGGCGACCATCCGGTGCAGAGCGTGCGCGAGATCATCGGCGTCGTCACGCGGCTTGGCGCCGCCGCGGACCTGTACGGCAAGCCGCTCACGGTCGACTTCGTGCGCGCCGAGCTGGGCGCGCCCGCGGTGGAACCGCGACCGCCGCGCATCTCGGCGGCGGTCCCCGCCGGCGACCCGTTCCTCGACCACGAGCGCGTGGTGTTCGACTGGCCCGACGCCGGCGCGCGGCTCGTCGAGGAGATGCGCTGATGGCCATCCGCGGCAGCCTCAAGGAAGCGAGCCTTCCCGACGTCCTGCAGCTGCTCTCCATGGGCAAGAAGACCGGCTGCCTGTCGGTCACGCATCGCAACAACTTCGGCTCGATCTACTTCGACAAGGGCAAGATCTCGTACGCCGCCATCGTGAACCGCCGCGACCGCCTCGGCGATATCCTGATGAAGAGCGGCGTCATCACGCAGGCGCAGCTCGAGGAGGGCATCGCCGCCCAGGCGCATGAGCGCGACAAGCGCCTCGGGGAGATCCTCGTCGACCGGCGCATCATCACACGGGAGGACCTGCACAAGCAGATCCGCCTGCAGATCGAGGAAGCGGTCTACTTCCTGTTCACGTGGACGCAGGGAACGTTCAACTTCGAGGCCGACATCCGCCCCGAGGAGCAGGACTTCGTCGTCTCGATCAACCCGGAATCGCTCCTCCTCGAGGGGGCGCGCCGTGTGGATGAATGGAGCCTGATCGAGAAGAAGATCCCCGGCTTCGACATCGTCTTCGAGATTGACCGCAAGCGGCTGGCCGACAGCGGCGTGGCGCTCACCCCCGAGCAGGAGACGGTGGTGCCGCTCATCGACGGACGGCGCGACGTCGCGGCACTCGTGGACGAGACGGGGATGGTGGAGTTCGAGGTCGGCAAGGCGCTCTATGGGCTGGTGACGGCCGGCTTCCTGCATCGCGTGGGCAAGACCGCCAAGGCCACCGATACCGGCGCCCCGGACGAGCGCGTGGAAGAGCATCGGAACCTCGGCCTCGCGTTCTACAAGGCCGGGATGCTGGACGAGAGCGTACGCGAATTCCGGCGCGTGCTCGACCTGCGCGCGACGGACATCGCGGCGCGGTTCTACCTCGGACTCGTGCACGTGCGGCAGGGCAGGTTTGCCGAGGCCGTCGCGGAGTTCCAGGCCGTGGCCTCCTCGCGCCTTGCCAAGTCGGCGGTGTTCCACAACCTCGCCCTCTCGCTGGAGCAGCTGGGACGCGTGGACGAGGCGCGGCAGGCGCTCGACGAGGCGATGAAGCGCGGCGGCGGGCAGGACCCGCGCGTCCTGATGGGCCTGGGCGTGCTGCACCTGCGTGCGGGCAATGCCACGGAAGCGGACGCGGCGTTCATGGAGGCGCGTCCGCTCTTCGGCCAGCGTTCCCCCGCGGCGGTCTGGTTCCATTATGCCGGGCTCGCCGCCGCGCTCGGCGGCCACCTCGACAAGGCGATCTCGCTGCTCACGGAGGGCACGCAGACGCATCCGCATTCGGCCACGCTCTTCAACAATCTCGCCGTCGCGCTCGCCGAGAAGGGGCGCACCGACGAGGCGAGGACGGCGGCCGAGAACGGCCTGCACGAGGACGCCGGGCTGGCGCAGCTGCACAAGAATCTGGGTGACCTGTCCTACCGCGGCGGGCAGCTCGACGACGCGCTCGAGTCGTACCTGCGCGCGGTGAAGTTCAACGAACGCCTCGGGCCCGATGTCTGGCGGAAGCTCGGCCACATCCGCCTGAAGCGGGACGAAAAGGACGAGGCCATCCGGTGCTGGGAGCTGGCGCTCGCGCTGGATCCCACGGACTCGCATTTGCAGGCGAACCTCGAGATGGTGCGGAGGGAGTCGTGACGGTGCCGCCGCTGGACACGCTGGCCGCGCAGTACGCCGCGATCGAGCGGAAGCTCGACGCCGGGCTCGCGCCGGGCGATCGTGACGCCACGCGCACGGAGATCATCGCGCTGTTCCGGACGCTGGAGCAGGGGGTCGCCGATCTCACCGTCGCGATGACGGAAATGAGCGCGCTCAAGGACGACGTCAAGCGTCTCGTGGACAAGTTCAAGGCGCAGCAGTCGGACGCCGCCACCAATGCGCCGGAGTTCAGCGGCGAGAAGCCGGTGGTGCACGCCGACCATATCGGCGCGTCGACCTTCATCGAGAAGGGGTGGAGCCGGCTCTCGCTCGGCGACTACGAGGCGGCGGAGACGGCGCTCAATCGCGCGCTCGAGCTGTCGCCCAACGACCCGCAGAGCGAGGCGCTCCTCGGCTGGGCGCAGATGCTGCAGGAGAAATACGACGAAGCGCTGATGAACTTCCAGAAGGTGCTGATGCGCCAGCCGGCCAACGCGCTGGCCCGGATCAACGTCGGCTACATCTGCCTCAAGAAGCGCATCTTCGGCGAGGCCATCGAGCACCTGTCAAAGGCGATCCGCCTCGACAACGACAAGAAGGCCACGCTGTACGCCCATTTCTACCTCGGGCTCGTCTACCTCGAGCGCGAGATGTTCGAGGATGCGCAGAGCTTCTTCCGGAAGACGCTGGCGCTGGGCCCCAACCTCATCGAGGCGTACTACGAACTCGGCCGCGCGCACTGGTACAACGGGGAGCTCGACGCGGCCAAGGAGGCGTGGAGCACCGGGCACGCCACCAACAAGTTCAACCCGTGGGGCAAGCGCTGCGCCGAGGTGCTGGCGACGGTGGAGGCGGGCGGGGAACCGCCGCGCATCACGTGATGCGCCGGCGCGCGGCGGCCGGCCTCCGCGCGCTCCTGCTGGCGGCCTGGGCGGTCGCGGCGTGCGCCGCGCGCGCCGGCGCGCTGCCGCAGGGGGACGACGCCGAACTCCGGCGCCTGGAGCGCAGCCGGTTCACGGTGCACTACGCGCCCACCGATGCCCGACTCGCGGCCTCGCTGGCCGCGTCGGCGGAGGCGCGCGACACCTTTCCGGGCCTTCCGCGGCCCCGCGTGCGCGTGGCCATCTGGGTGGCGCCCGATGACGCCACCTTCCGCCGCTGGGCGGGCGATGGCGCCCCCGAATGGGGGCAGGCCTTCGCGTTTCCGCTGGAGCGCCGCATCGTGCTGCACGGGCATCGTGGCGGCAAGGGAGGCGATGCCCTCTCGGTGCTCCGCCACGAACTCGCCCATCTGGCGCTGCACGAGGTCCTCGGCGACTTGCCTCCCCGCTGGTTCGATGAGGGTTACGCCTCGTTCGCGGCGGGCGAGTGGGGGCGCGACGACGTCCTCGCGACCAATTTTTCCCTCGCCATCGCGTTCGGGCGGCTGCCGACGTTGGCGGGGCTCGACTCGTCGTTCCTGCGAGGGTCGGGGAGCGCGCAGGCCGCGTACGCCTTTTCGTACCGGGCCGTGGCCGAACTCGCGGCGCTCGACCGCGTGCGGGGCCTGTCGCTCTTCTTCGCCTACTGGGAACGGGAGCGCTCGCTCGAACGAGCCGTGCGGCAGGCCTTCGGGATGACGCTCGGCGGCTTCGAGGCGCACTGGCAGAAGGCGACGCGCCGCCGATACGGCGGCCTCGCCCTCGTCACCGACGTGAGCCTGGGGGCCGTCTTCGTGATGCTCATGGTCGGTCCGCTCTGGCTCGTGCGGCGACGACGCAACCGGCACCGGCTCGAGGCAATGCGGGCGGCCGACGCCGCGCAGGCCGAGCGGGAGCGGGCCAGCGCGCTCGCGGCGCTCCTCGGCGAGGACGGGGGCGCGGGGCCGCATTAGGATTCGATTATTGTATGCGGTCGTTCTTCGCGAATTGCTTGACACCATTGCCCAACTGGAATAACCTCAATCGCTTATGGCGAACGCACAGGACCGGCGGGTATCCGGCGCGGTGATGTGGTGGGGGGCGGCGTTGCTGACGCTCGTTCTCGGCTATGCTGACCTCGCGCGAGGGGGCGAGACCATCGCTCCCATCCTGCTTGTGCTGGGCTACTGCGTGCTGGTGCCGCGGGCAATCCTCGCGAAGTAGCATCGGCACGGGCGGGGTGCTCAGGGCGAATAGCTCAGCTGGTTAGAGCACCTGCCTTACACGCAGGGAGTCGGGGGTTCGAGTCCCTCTTCGCCCACTGTTCGTTTTCTGGAGCCCGAATCGGGACCGCATTGGTGCCGGCCGGGTAGAAGGATTCAACGTTCGGAGGAGATGACTGTGAAGGCACGGCTTGGCTACGCTCGTTCGATGGTGGCGGCGACGGTCCTGATTCTTGGCGCCGCGCCTGTGGCGTCCGCCCAGGCGACCCGCACCCCGAACCCGAATGCCCCCCGTCTGGTCGTCGGCACGCTGCGGAGCAGCGACAAGAAGCTCTCGGTGCAGGCCTCCGAGGAACTGCGCAGCCGCTTCAACGCGGACATTCCGTTCCGCATGCTGACGGTGATCTCGTCGGCGGACTACAAGACGGTGGTCGAGCAGTCGGGCTATCCGTACGACGAGGCCCTGTCATCGGGCGATCTCGGCAGCCTCGCGAAGCTCCTGCGGACAGACGAGTACATCGAGGGGACCGTCGAGAAGACGGCCACAGGCTTCATCATCCACGCGAGCCTGACGCTGACGCGCGACGCCGGGCTGACGCAGCCGCTCCCGCCGGCCGAAGGCGACCGGCTGGCCCGCGTGGCGTCGGCGCTGTCGAAGAGCCTGCAGGACGCGCGCAAGCAGATCGACCACGAGAAGAAGTGCAACATGCTGGGCCGCGACAACAAGCCGGCCGAGGCGATCGCCGCGGCGCGCGCCGGCGTGGCCGCCTACCCGCAGGCGACGATCGCGCGCCTCTGCGAGCTGAACGTGCGCGCCGGCTTCAAGCAGGCGCCCGATTCGCTCATCGCCGTCGCGCTCGAGGTCCTGAAGCACGATCCGAAGAGCAAGGTTGCGCTGGCCTATGCGGCGCAGGCCTACAAGGATAAGGGTGACCAGGACCAGTCCACCGAGATGCTGGTGCGGCTGCTGGCGACGGATCCGACCAACACGCGCCTCGTGGACGACGTGGTCAATGCGCTGGCTGCCAGCGGCAAGTCGGAGTTGGCCAAGCCGATCATCGCGCAGGCCATCAAGGACAACCCGGGTGACGTGCGGCTGATGAAGCTGGGCTTCCTGATCTACTTCGCGTCCGGCGACCGGGCGAACGGGATCTTGCTGGGCGAAGAAATGGTGAAGATCGACACTTCCCTGGCTGATTCCGTGTATTTCGCGAAGATGATCGGGGCGTACCAGTCCGACAGCGCCTATGCGAAATCGGCAGAGGTCGCAAGGCACGCGGTCGCGAAGCTGCCCAACGTGCCGATCTTCTGGGTCGTGCTCGGAGCCGACTTGCGCCGCAGCGGACAGCTGCCGCAGGCGGCTGAGGCGTACCGGAGGTGGCTCGCGCACGATCCCAAGGCGCCGGTTCGGGTGGAACTCGCAAAGCTCTACCAGGAGAAGGCGCAGCTGGACAGTGCGTTCATCGTCTTGCGCGAGGCAAAGGCGGCTGGCGAGGACGGCCAGTCCGTCGGTCAGCAGGCCTTCGTGATCGGCATGGAGTTCTTCAAGGCGGGGCAGGCCGCGGCCGCGAAGGCGGCCACGAGTCAGGCTGCGATTGAGAAGGCGCCACCGGCAGAGAAGGCGCAGGCGAATCGTGCTGCTGCTGAAGACCGGCGCACCGTGATTGATGAGTTCCTGAAAGTGGTCCCCTGGATGGCGTTTGCGGACTCCGCCTACACGGCCGCTGAGAACAAGAACTCCTCCGGGTTCTTCATGGCGGTTGCTGGGTTCTACGTTGCCAGCTTCTCGCAAGTTGAGGCGCAGGTCGCGCGGGCCGCGGATCCGAAGGGGCCGAGGGCGTGCGAGCTCGCTCGCCAGTCACAGCAGTACATTGCCATCTCGCAGGACAACGTGACGCGCGGTGGCAGGGCGAACCCGCAGGCCGTCGGCCAGTTGATGGGGCCGATCGCTTCCACGATGGAAAACGCCGGCAAGTTGGTGGAAGCGTACTGCAAGCCATAACGGGCAGAGAGACAACAGAGAGAAAACAGAGAGACAACAGAGAAGAAACAGACGGGCGGCCTTGGGCCGCCCGTTCTGCGTCTGGGGTCTCGCTTGGGCGCGGGTGTGCGCGCGCCCGCGCGCGCGAGGGGCGATGCGCCGTTTCGACCGGGGCGGCTCCATCGTCTCTATAGTACGCCTTCCGCTCAGCCTCCTTGTGACCAGTCGCTTCGACTCCGCCTACCACGCGCCGGTGCTGGTCGAGGAAATCCTCGCCCTCTTCGCCGGCGCGTCGCGCGCGCTCGACGGCACGCTGGGGGGCGGGGGGCACAGCGCGGCGATGCTCGAGGCCGGCATGGATGTCACCGGCATCGACCGCGACCCGGCGGCGATTGCCGAGGCGTCGCGCCGGCTGCAGCCGGCCATCGAGGCAGGGCGCTTCCGCGCGCTGTGCGGCAACTACGCAGAGGCGGATGTTCTGCTGCCGCCGGACGCCCGCTTCGACGCCATCCTGCTCGACCTCGGGGTCTCCTCGCACCAGATCGACGATGACGCGCGAGGGTTCTCGTTCCGGGAGGGGGCACCGCTGGGTGGGGCGATGGATGGACGAGCGGACGGAGAGACGGAGGACGGAGGACGGAGGACGGAAGGGGACGCGCGGCGCACGAGCGACGTGGAGTTGCGCGGGCACCGAGAGGCAGCTGGCGCCCGTCCTCCGTCCTCCGTCGTCCGTCCTCCGTCCGCTTCCTGGGATTCCGCCGCCGACTTCCTCAACGACGCCGACGTTGCCGAGTTGACGCGCGCCTTCAGGGAATTCGGCGACGAACCCAAGGCGGGGCGGCTCGCGCGCGAGGTGGTGCACCGCCGTGAGCATCGTCCGTTCGCCATCAGCGACGACCTGGTGGGGGCCATTCGCGCGGTGCTGGGGCCGCGCAGCGGGCCGGGCGACTTTGCGCGGCTCTTTCAGGCCGTTCGCATTGCCGTGAACGATGAACTGGCGGGCCTCGCGCGCGCGCTGCCGGCGTTGCGTGACCGTCTCGCCCCGCAGGGCGTCCTCGCAGTGATCGCCTATCACTCGGGGGAAGACCGGCTCGTGAAGCTGGCCTTTCGCGAGTGGTCGTCGTCGTGCGTCTGCCCACCCAAGCAACCCATGTGCACCTGTCGAGGCCGCCCGCTGGGCACCCTGCTCACCCGCAAGCCGATCACGGCGGCCGACGCCGAGGTGGCGCACAACGTGCGCGCCCGCAGCGCGCACCTGCGCGCCTTCCGGCGGGAGGGCTGAGATGCGCGGGCGCACCGTGGTCTTTCTCGCGCTCGCCGGCTTCGTCGTGCTTGCCACCGGCGTCGTCTGGCGGCGCAGCCTCGGCGTGACGCGCGCGCGCGCCATCGAACAGCTCGAGGCGCGGCGCACCGCGCTGGCCGCGCAGCGCGCCAAGCTGGACGGCGACATCCGCACCGCCGTCAGCATGGAGTGGCTGGGGCGCGTGGCGGAGGAGCGGCTGCACATGCGCATCCCCGGCGACAGTCTCGTCGTCACGCTGCGGCGATCGCCCCGTGTCGCCGTTCGCTAACCGCCCGCGCCTGATCCACGCCGCCCTCGCGCTCTTTGCGCTGGCGGTCATCGTCCGTGCCGCGCAGGTCCAGCTGCTCGACGGGGCCCAGTGGAGCGCGCGGGCCCGCGACCAGCAGGTGGCGGCCGCACCGCTCCCGGCGCCGCGCGGCGCCATCCGCGACGCCGGCGGCGCCGTGCTGGTGGAAAGCCGCGAAATGGTGCGCCTGCGCATCGCACCGCGCGAGGTGCGCAACCCGGCGCAGCTCACCACGCTGCTGCGGCGCGCCGGCGTCGCCGAGTCGTGGGTGGCGCGCGCCACCGACACCACGCGGAAGTGGGTCGAGGTCCCCGGGCTCTTCCTGCCGACGGACGTGGCCCTGATCACCGCCACGCGCGGCGTGCATCCGGAACCGGTGCTCAACCGCGTGGCGCCGCCGTCGGACGGCCTGCGCCGCATCATCGGCCGCACGGCCGACGGCAGCGTGCCGGTGGATGGCGTGGAACTGGCGCTCGACGCGCTGCTGCGCGGGCGGGCGGGGCACGAGTCGCTGCTGCGCGACAGCAAGGGACGGCGCTTCGCGTCGCCGTCGGAGGATGGCGCCGCCGCGCGACCGGGGCACAGCGTGACGCTCACCATCAACGCCGGCCTGCAGGACATCGCCGAGCGCGCGCTCAACGATGCTGTGACGGCGCAGGACGCCGCCGGCGGCGACATCGTCGTCCTCGACGCGCAGACGGGCGAGGTGCGCGCGATGGCCAGCCGCCGGGCCGATCCGCGGTCCACCGCCGCCACCGCGCTCACCGAGCCGTACGAACCGGGCTCCACGCTCAAGCCGTTCATCGCCGCGTGGCTGCTCGAGCATGGCCGCGCGCGCGTCGACGACGTCGTGAACACCTACGGCGGCAAGTGGAATCTCGACGGCCGCATCATCGAGGACGACCACAAGGGGGCGTCATTCTCCCTCGCCGACGTGATCCGGCATTCGTCGAACATCGGCATCATTCAGTTCGCGCAGCGCATGTCGCCGCGGGAACAGTACGAGCTGCTGCGCGACGCCGGGTTCGGCGCGCCCACCGGCACCACCTATCCATCGGAATCGCCGGGACGCCTGTCGCTGCCGGCGCAGTGGTCCAGCAAGACGCCGGCCTCGCTGGCGATGGGCTACGAGATCCTGGTCACGCCCCTGCAGCTGGCGGCGGCGTACGCGGCCATCGCGAACGGCGGCGAGCTGCTGCAGCCCGCGCTCGTGCGCGAGGTGCGCGCCCCGGACGGCACCGTGGTCTACCGCCACGAGCGCCGCGTCGTGCGGCGGTTGATGTCGCCCGGAGCCGCGCGGACGATGCGCACCCTGCTCAAGGGCGTGCTCGACAGCGGCACGGCGGCGGGCACCTCGCTGTCCACGTTCGATGTGGCCGGCAAGACCGGCACGGCCAAGGTGGCCCGCAACAAGCGCTACGTGCGGGGTGAGTACACGGCGAGCTTCGTCGGCATGTTCCCGGCCGAGGCGCCGCAGATCGTCATCCTCGTGAAGATCGACAGTCCGCGGAAGAGCATCTACGGCGGCAAGGCCGCGGCGCCGGTGTCGAAGACGGTGCTCGAGGCCGCCATCGCCGCGCGCGATGCCGCGCTCGACCGGGACGGGCTGACCCGCGCGCCGCGGCGCGTCGCGGCGGCGCCGCCGCCCGAGGAGCCGGTGCGCGACGTCGCCGACGAGGTCGTCGTGACGGAGAGCGCCGGCAGTGTGCCGTACGAGGTGGCGCTCGGGCAGCCGAGCCGCGTGTCGCCCGTGGTGGCCGGCGCGCGCGCCGTGCCGCAGGTGACGGGGCTCTCGCGCCGCGCCGCGGCCCGCGCACTGCACCGCGGCGGGTTCCGCGTGGTGTTCACCCGCGGCGAGCACGCCGCGCAGTGGCCGGCGGCCGGCGCGGTGGCGCCGGCGGGAAGCCGCGTGACCGTGACGGTGGCGCCATGAGCCGCAGCGCGTCGGTGGAACAGCTCGCGCTGGTGCTGGAGAGCGCTGGCCTGCTCGCCGCGCGTCGCGGCGCGCTGCCGGCGCGCGTCGCGGGCATTACCGACGACTCGCGCGCCGTCGTGCGCGGAGGCGCATTCGTGGCGGTGCGCGGCACCCAGCGCGACGGGCATGCGTTTCTCGACGCGGCCGCGCAGGCCGGCGCCGCCCTGGCGATCGTGGAGGATGCGGCCGCGACACCGCTCCCCGCACTGGTGGTGCGCGACGCACGCCGCGCCGCCGCCGTCGCCGCGGCCGCCTACTACGGCGATCCGGCGAAGTTCCTTCGCCTCGTCGGCGTCACCGGCACCAACGGCAAGACGACCACGGTCAGCATGCTGCGCCACCTGCTCGACGCGCCCGGCGCGCGCGCCGCCAGCATCGGCACATTGGGCGTGCTCGTGGGCAGCGCCGGCGATCCGTTGCCAGGCGGCGGCGGACTGACCACGCCCGGGCCCATCGAGTTGCAGCGTCTCCTGCGTGCGCTGGTGGACGCGGGAGTGAAGTCGGTGGCCATGGAGGCGTCGTCGCACGCGCTCGATCAGGGCCGCGTGGAGGGACTGCGCTTCGCGGCAGCGGTCTTCACGAACCTGACGCGCGATCACCTCGACTACCACCAGACCTTCGAGGCATACTTCCGCGCCAAGGCGCTGCTCGTCAGCTGCCTGACGGGCGAAGGCGTGCTGGTGTTCAACGCCGATGATCCCGCGTGGAAGCAGCTGCCTTCCACCCCGCGCCATCTCACCTTTGCCGTGCACGCCGCCGGTGCCGACGTGCGCGCGGAGTCCGTGACGTTCCACCCGCGCGGCAGCCGCTGGACGCTGGCGCACGGCGCGCGTCGCGCGGACGTGACCCTGCCGCTCATCGGCGACTTCAACGTAGCCAACGCGCTCGCGGCGGCCGCCGCCGGCCTGGCCGTCGGCCTCGATGTCGGGACCCTGGCCGAGCGGCTTGCGACGCTGCCGCAGGTGCCGGGACGGCTGGAGATCCTGAGCGAGCATCCGACCGTGCTGCGCGACTACGCGCACACGCCCGACGCCCTCGAGCGCGCGCTCCTCGCGCTGCGGCCCTTCACGCCGGGGCGGCTGATCACGCTCTTCGGGTGCGGCGGCGACCGCGACAAGGGCAAGCGCCCCATGATGGCTGCCGTCGCGCACCGCCTCGCGGATGCCGTGGTGGTGACGAGCGACAATCCGCGCACGGAGGATCCGGAGCGCATTCTCGACGACATCTGCGCCGCGCTGCCGGCCGGGAGCTACGAGCGCATCGAGGACCGCCGGACCGCCATCGCCGCCGCGATTGCCATGGCCGATCCGGCTCGTGACGTCGTGCTGCTGGCGGGGAAAGGGCACGAGACCTATCAGATTCGCGGGACGACGTCGTATCCATTCGATGAGGCGGCCATCGTGCGTGGCCTGCTGGGGGCGGAGTAGCGCATGCACCACGAGTTCTGGACCCTCGCGCGAGTGGCGCAGGCCCTCGGCCTGCCGCCGTTCGGCGGCACCGACCGGCCGTTGCGCGCCGTCGGCACCGACACGCGCACGCTGCAGGCGGGCGACCTGTTCGTTGCGCTGGCCGGCGAGCGCTTCGATGCGCACGACTTCCTGCCCGACGCCGTACGAGCCGGCGCCGCCGCCCTCGTCGTGCATGACGCATCGCGCGCCGTGGGGCTCGGTGTTCCCGTCCTTGCCGTGGACGACACGCTGCATGCCCTTGGTGCGCTCGGCCGTTTCTTTCGCGCGGCATGGTCGCTGCCAGTCGTGGCTGTCGGCGGCTCGAACGGAAAGACCTCAACCAAGGAACTGCTGAAGGCGGCCCTTGGCGTGCGCCACCACGTGCACGCGACGACGGGTAACCTCAACAACCAGGTGGGCACGCCCCTCACCCTGCTGGCACTCCCGCAGGGGGCCGACTGCGCCGTGGTGGAAGTGGGCACCAACGTGCCGGGTGAGATTGCGCTGCTGCGCGCCATCGTCGCCCCCGACGTCGCGGTGATTACCTGCGTGCAGGAAGAGCATCTCGAGGGCTTTGGCGACCTTGCCGGCGTGCTGGCCGAAGAGGCGTCGCTGCTGGACGGGGTGGACGTCGCCGTCGTCCCGGCCGACGAAGCGGCGCTCATCGCCGAGGCGCGCCGCCGCGCGCGCCGCGTCGTGACGGCCGGGCTGGGCGCGGGCGACGTGGCGGCGAGCGACCACGGGCTCAACGCCGACGGCACCGGCTGGCTGTTGCTGGACGGAGTGCGCGTGGCGGTGCCGCTGCGCGGCGCGCACAACCTGCGCAATGCGATGCTCGCGCTCGCGACCACGCGCGAGTTCGGCATTGCGACGGCCGACGCCGCGCGCGGCATCGCGCAGATGCCGCAGCCGCCCATGCGGTCGTCGGTGGAGCCGCTGGGCCGGGCGCTTCTGCTGAACGATGCCTACAATGCCAATCCGGGATCGGCGCGCGCCGCGCTGGCGCTGCTTGCCGCCGTGGGCGCCGGACGCCAGCGCGTGGCCGTGCTCGGCACGATGCGCGAACTCGGCCCGACCGCGGCGCAGCTGCATCGCGACATCGCGCGCGCGGCGCTTGCGAGCGGTGCCGACGTGGTGGCCGGGATCGGCGAGTTTCGGGACGCCCTCACCGCCGAGGGGGCGGGGGATTCACGCGTCGTCACGGCCGGTGACGTGGACGACCTGTGGCCAGTCCTCAAGCAGAGACTCCAACCGGACGCCGCGATCCTGCTGAAGGCATCGCGCGGTGTGCGGCTGGAGCGATTGCTTCCCCACCTGCAGGCCTGGGCCATCCCCTCATAATGCTGTACGAGCTCCTGTACCCACTGCGCGACCACCTCAGTGTGCTGAACGTGGTGCGCTACATCTCGTTCCGCGCGGCGGGAGCGGCGGTGACGGCGCTGCTCGTGTCGTTCATCTTCGGCCCTATCATCATTGACCGGCTGCGGCATATGGCGCTGCACCAGGTGGTGCGCCAGGGGACGCCCGATTCGCACGCCGGCAAGGGGACCACGCCCACCATGGGCGGGCTCATCATCCTCGTGGCAACGCTGCTGCCGACGCTGCTCTGGATGCGGCTGAACAACAAGTACGTCTGGATCGCGCTCCTCGTGACGCTGTGGATGGGCGGCATCGGCTTCCTCGACGACTACCTGAAGCTCAAGCAGAAGCGCGAGGGCAAGGAGAACACGGGGCTCGTGGAGCGGTGGAAGCTGGCGGGGCAGGTGACCATCGGTTTCGCGTTGGGCATGTACCTGTGGCAGTTCCCCATCAGCAGCCTGCCGGGGGCGTCCACCACGCTGCCGTTCTACAAGTACCTGCTCATCGTCCCGACCTTTGGCCTGCTCTACGTGGCGTTCGTCACCTTCGTGATGACGGGGACCAGCAACGCGGTGAACCTGACCGACGGGCTCGACGGGCTCGCGGCGGGGCTCATGGCCATCGCCATGGCGACGCTGGCCATCTTCGCCTACGTGATGGGACGCTACGACACCAGCCAGGCGCTGCTCGTCTTCTATCTGCGCGGCTCCGGCGAGCTCACGATCTTCTGCTCGGCGGTGTTCGGGGCGTGCGTCGGGTTCCTCTGGTACAACTGCAACCCGGCGCAGGTCTTCATGGGCGACACGGGGTCGCTGGCGCTCGGCGGCGCGCTGAGCGCCGTGGCGATCCTGCTGAAGAGCGAATTCCTGGTGCTGATCATCGGCGGCGTCTTCGTCGCCGAGACGACGTCGGTGATCCTGCAGCGCGGCATGTTCAAGTGGCGCAAGCGTCGCTACGGCGTGGAGTATGCACGGCAGAATCGTGTCTTCCGACGAGCACCGATCCATCATCACTTCGAACTCTCGGGCTGGCCGGAGACGCAGGTCGTGGTCCGGTTCTGGATCCTCGGCATTCTCTGCGCCTTCCTCGCGCTGAGCACGCTGAAGCTCCGGTGATTGAAGCGGCACTGACTCGCGGCGAGATCGCCGTCCTCGGGCTGGGCCGCAGCGGCATCGCTGTCGCCCGGCTCCTCGCGCGTGAAGGGGCGCGCGTCTACGCCTCCGACGCGGGGAGCAGCGATGCGGTGGCGCAGGCGGCCGCCGCGCTGCGCGCCGAGGGGATCGCGGCGGACGGCGGCCTCCACGACATGGCGCGCATTCGCGCCGCGTCACTGGTCGTAGTGAGCCCGGGCGTACCGCCCGAGGCCCTGCCCATCGCCGCGGCGCGTGAGTCTGGCGTCGCCGTGGTGGGCGAGCTCGAGGTGGCCCTGCACCTGCTGCGCGGCGTGCCGTACATCGCCGTCACCGGGACCAACGGCAAGAGCACCGTGACCGCGCTGGTGGCGCACCTGCTCGGTGCGCTCGGACGCCGAGCCGTGGCGGCCGGCAACATTGGGCGCGCGCTCAGCGACGTTGCGCTCGCCGGCGACCGGCCGGAGTGGATCGCGCTCGAAGTCTCGTCGTTCCAGCTGCACGACACACCGGGGCTGTGCCCGGATGTCGGCGTGCTGACGAACCTGAGCCCCGACCACCTCGACCGTTACGCCACGGTGGAGGACTACTACGCCGACAAGGCGCTGCTCTATCGCAACGCGACGCCCGCCTCGCGCTGGGTGGTGAACGCCGACGATCCCCGCGCCCTCGAACTGGCCATGGGGCGACCCGGCACCCGCTGGGCCTTCTCGCGGCTGGATGCCTACTCCGCCGCGCACTACGACGGCGCCCGCGACGCGCTGATGCTCTTCAAGGAGCCGCTCATCTGGCGGCACGACCTGCCGCTGCTCGGGTGGCACAACGTGGAGAACACGCTGGCGGCCCTGCTCGCGGTCATGGTGGCCGACGCGGCGCACCAGACGAAGGCAGCGCGTGCGGTACTTGCGGACGCGGTGCGGTCGTTCCGCGGCCTGCCGCACCGGCTCGAGGTCGTGGCCGACGCCGGCGGCGTGCTGTGGATCAACGACTCCAAGGCGACCAACGTGTCGTCGGCGCGCGTGGCCATCGAGGCCATGACCCGGCCCACGGTGGTCCTGCTTGGCGGCAAGCACAAGGGCGAGCCGTACACGGCGCTGCTCGAGCCGCTCACGGCGCACGCCAAGCTGGTGATCGCCTACGGCGAGGCCGAGCCGCTGATCGTGGCCGACCTGCAGGGGCGCGTGCCGCTCGAGCGGGGCGGGTCGTCCTTTGAGGACGTCATGCATCGCGCGCGCGCGGCGGCCACGCCGGGCGACGCGGTGCTGTTGGCCCCCGCCTGTTCGAGTTTCGACATGTTCACCAACTACGAAGCACGCGGCGACGCCTTCCGCCAGCTGGCGCAGGCGAGCGCGTGAGCACGACGGCGATGCCCCGCGCCACGACGGGCGCCGTCTCGCGCGAGCGCTGGCGCACCAGCGTCGAGGTGCGCGCGCTCATCATGTGCACCGCCGCCCTGCTCGCGTTCGGGCTGGCGACGCTGTACAGCGCCAGCGCCATGGTCGCCATGCAGTCGGGGCACCCGAGCTGGCACTTCCTCGCGCGCCAACTCGTCGGTATCGGCGTGGGCACCGTGCTCTTCATGATCGCCGCCAAGCGCGACGCCGAATGGTGGCGCGACATGGCCTGGCCGCTGATGCTCGGCGCCCTCCTGCTGATGCTGCTCTGCGTGCTGCCGTTCACCCGGAGCATCGCGCCGCCGATCCACGGCTCGCGCCGCTTCCTGTTCGGCGGCTCGATCCAGCCATCGGAGTACGCCAAGCTCGCCGTCATCGCCTGGACCGCGATGCTCACCGTGAAGAAGGGCGACCAGCTGCGCCATCTTTCCAAGGGGATGCTTCCCATCCTGCTCGTCGTCGGGGCGCTGGCGGTGCTGGCCGCGCTCGAACCCGACTTGTCGGTCGCCGTCTATTACGTGCTGCTGATGGGCGTGATCCTGTTCGCCGGCGGCGTGCGCGTGGGGCACTTTGTCTTCCTCGGCCTCGTGTCGGTGCCGGTGCTGTGGAGCCAGGTGCAGCGCCTGCAATACGTGCTGGAACGACTGCTCGGCTTCTCGGAGGCCGGGGCGGTGCATCGCGAGGTCAATTTCCAGCTGCAGCAGTCGCTCATCGCGGTGGGGTCGGGCGGGCTGTTCGGCGTCGGCTACGGCGAGGGACGGCAGCAGTACGGATTCCTGCCGTTGCCATACAACGACTTCATCGGCGGCAACATCGGCGAGGAGTGGGGCTTCATCGGCATCACCGGTGTGACGCTGCTTTTCGCCGCCTACTGCTGGCTCGGCTTCCGCATCGCCGCGCAGGCGCGCACGCCGTTCCAGCGGCTACTGGCCATCGGCATCACGTTCACGATGGTAACGACGGCGTACCTGCACCTCGGCGTCGCCATCGGCCTGCTGCCGACGACCGGCCTCACGCTGCCGTTCATCTCGTATGGCCGCTCCAACCTGCTGCTCTCGCTGCTGATGACCGGGATCCTCGTGAACATCGGCAGCGTGCGCGAGCGCGTGTACGGCGAGCCAGCCACCGATCCCACGCGCGCCGCGCCGGGCATGGCGGCGGCCGGCGCGCCGTACTGATGCCGATCACGGTCTGGTTCGCCGGCGGCGGCACGGGCGGTCACCTGTATCCCGCGCTCGCCATCGCCCGCGCGCTGGTGCGCCTTCGTCCCGACGTGGCGCCGTACTTCATCGGCGCGCTGCGCGGCATCGAACGCGACGTGCTGCCCACCACCGAGTTTCCGCACACGCTGCTCGACCTGCATCCGCTCTACCGGCCGCGCGTCTGGAAGAACTGGCGCACCGTGCGCGGGGCGTTCGGCGCGTGGCGCGCCCTCGGGCGGCTGCGCCGCGACTTGCGCCCGAAGCTGGTCGTCGGCACGGGCGGCTATGCGTCCGGGCTCACGATGCTCTATGCCTGGCGCCGGGGCATTCCGGTGGTGCAGCACATGGGCGACGCGTATCCCGGACTCACCGCGCGCCTCAGTGCGCGCTTCACGACGCAGGCGTACCTCGGCTTTCCCGAGGCAGTCGCCACCCTCCCGACCGGCCGCTGCGAGTACATCGACACCGGCAATCCCATCGAGCCGCCGCCCGATATTCATCCGGATGCCCGGATGGCGCGCGAGCGATGGGGCTTCCCCGCGCGCGCGCGCGTGCTCCTCGTCTTCGGCGGCAGCCAGGGCGCGCGGGCGATCAACAAGGTCATGGCCGCGTGGGTGGATGCCGGGCTCCCCCCGAGCCTCTGTGTCATTTGGGCGACGGGGAAGGGGCAGTATCACTCGTACCAGCAGTACGACCGAGCCGACGTGCGCGTCGTGCCGTACCTGGCGCCGATCGCGGAGGCGTACGCCGCGTGCGACGTGGCGCTGGTCCGTGCCGGCATGATGGGGACCAGCGAACTCTCCGCGTGGGGCATCCCCATGATCCTCGTGCCGCTCCCCACCGCCGCTGCCGATCATCAGTCAAGGAATGCCGCGGTAATCGCCGGCGCGGGGGCGGGAGTGCACCTCGCGCAAGCCGACCTCACCGTGGAGCGACTGGACGCCACCGTGCGCAGCCTGCTCGCTGATTCGTCGCGACTGCGCGCCATGTCCGACGCCGCGCGTGCGCGCGGGCGTCCGCACGCCGCCGAGGAGATTGCGGGGCGCATCAGCGCGTTGCTCGGCCAACCTCCGACGCTCGGGTAGCGCACATGGCCCTCATCGACCGCACGGATCCTCGCCCCGTCCACTTCATCGGTGTTGCCGGTGCGGGCATGAGCGCGCTGGCCGAGCTGCTCGTGCATCGCGGCATGGCCGTCACCGGCTGCGACCAGAATGCCGCGGGCGTCGCCGACCTCGAACGCGTCGGCGTACGCGTGCAACCCGGGCACGACCCCGCGCACATCGAGGGCGCGCGCGCCGCGGTTTACACGAGCGCCATGCCCAAGGACCACCCGGAACTCATGCGGGCGCGCGAGCGCGGCGTCCCCCTGGTGCGACGCGCCGAGGCGCTGGCCGAGAGCTGCGCCGGCGGCACGCTCATTGGCATCGCAGGGACACACGGAAAGAGCACGACGACGGTGATGACCACCGAAGCGCTCGCGGCCGCCGGCCTGTCGCCCACCGGCGTGGTGGGCGCGCGCGTGGCCGCCTGGGGGGGCAACCTCAAGTACGGCGGCGAATCGGCGTTCGTCGTGGAAGCGGATGAGTACGACCGGTCATTCCTTGCCCTCTGGCCGCAGGTGGCGGTGGTCACGAATGTGGAAGCCGATCATCTCGACATCTACGCGGACCTCGATGACATCACGCGCACCTTTGCCGAGTTCGTCGGTCGCGCCCGCTGGGTGGTGCTCTGCGCCGACGATGCCGGGGCCAACGCGCTGCCGTCGCCACCGACGGCCGAGGTGATTCGCTACGGCATCACCAGTCCGGACGCGCGCCTGCGCGCCGTGAACCTGCGCAGCGCCGACGGCGGGACGACCTTCGATGTCGTCTTCGATGGCACGCCGGCCGGAACGATCGCGCTCGCGCTCCCCGGCGAGCACAACGTGCGCAACGCGCTGGCGGCCTTGGCGGTAGGCATGGGAACTTTCGGACTGAAGGTCGCGCAGATGGCCCCGGCCTTTGCCTCGCTGGCCGGCGCCGAGCGCCGCTTTCAGCGGCTGGGGGCCGTGCGGGGCATCGAGATCATTGACGACTACGCCCATCACCCGACGGAGATCCGCGCCACGCTGGCCGCGGCGCGCGACGCCTTTGCCGGGCGCCGCCTCGTGGCCTGCTTCCAGCCGCACCTGTTCAGCCGGACGCGCGACTTCGCGCCGGAGTTCGGGGAGGCGCTGGCCGCCGCTGACGCGCTCTTCCTTTGCGACATCTACCCGGCGCGCGAGCAGCCGATGCCGGGGGTGACGTCGCAACTCATCGCCGAGTCGGCCGCCAGGGCGGGCCACGCCCCAACGTGGATGGGACCGCGAGCGGCAGCGGCCGATGCGATGGCCAGGTTCGTGCAGGCGGGTGACGTGGTGATCACGATCGGGGCGGGGGACGTCACCAGGACGGGTCCGGAGCTCAAGGCACTTCTGGGGTAGGTCGCGGTAACGACAACCGCCAAGGGCGAAGGGCGCGAAGGGGCGCGAAGGTGAGGGCGCCGGCGCGGGCGTAACGGCTCCGGAGTGGTTCTCCCTGCGGTACGGGCTGTGTAAGTGTCCCCTTCGCGCCCTTCGCCTTCGTGGTTGTCGTTGATGAGCGTGTTTCCGCAGGTGTGTCCGGCTCGTCTATAGTTGTCATGGACGACACTGCCCGCCCGCCGTCGAAGTTCCGCGTCTACGCGCGGCGCACCCTGCTCATGTCGGGGGCGCTTGCCGTGGTCGGGTCCCCCTTTGCGATCCGTGAAGTGGCCCGCCACATGGACTTCTTCCGCGCCCGCAAGGTGGAGATCGAAGGGGCGCGTTACATCGCGCCCGACCAGATCGTTTCGCGAATGAACGTTGACACCGTGGCCTCCATCTGGGATGACGCGGACCAGTGGGAACGGCGGATCGGGGCGCATCCGCAGGTGCGTGACGTGCGCATCACACGGCGACTCCCCGGCACGCTGGTGGTGCACCTCACCGAAGTGCCGCCAGTGGCGCTCGTGCCGACCGAGGCGGGACTGGCACCGTACGATGCCGCCGGTCGTCCGCTGCCGATCGACCCGACCGTGGTGGATCTCGACCTGCCGGTCGTCGCCGCCCGCGACGTGGCGGCGCTTCGGCTCCTCGGCGATGTGCAGCAGGAAACGCCGCAGCTGTTTGCACGCATCAACGACGTGCGCCGGCTGCCACACGGCGAGTTGGCCCTGCAGGTGGACTCCCTGAACGTACTCGGCGCCCGCGACCTCACTGCGACGCGCCTGTCGGACATCCTGCCGGTCGAACGCGACCTGATGCGCCGTGGGCGGCGCGCGGTCGAGCTCGACCTGCGTTACCGTGACCAGGTCATCGCCAGACTCCCATGAACCTCGACCGCCTCGTCGCCGGACTCGACATCGGCTCGGCCAAGACCACCGCCATCATCGCGGAAGTCGTGGGCGACCTGCCCAGGCATCCCAGCGTCAACATCCTCGGGGTGGGGCAGGCCCGCACCACCGGCATGCGCCGCGGCGTGGTGGCCGACATCGAAGAGACCATGCGCTGCATCAACAAGGCGCTGGCAGACGCCGAGCAGATGGCCGGCGCCCGGGTGGACAATGTCTTCTGCGGCATTGCCGGCGAGCACGTGCAGGCGGTGACCAGCAAGGGCATCGCGTCGGTGACCGGCGCGGAGATCTCGCGCAGCGACGTGGAGCGGGCGAATGCCGTGGCCCGCGCGCAGCCCATCGCGCAGGACCGCGAACTGATTCACGCGATCCCGCAGGAATACACCGTCGACCGGAACCTCGGTATCCGCGATCCCATCGGGATGATCGGCACGCGGCTCGAGACCGAGATGTACCTCGTCACCATCGGTTCGTCGCCCGCGATGAACCTGAGGAAGAGCGTCGAGCGCGCAGGGTACAAGGTGCAGGAGCTTGTGCTCGAGCCGTTGGCTGCGGCGCTCAGCGTGCTCACCGAGGACGAGAAGGAGCTGGGCGTGGCGCTGGTCGAAGTCGGCGCCGGCACGACCGACCTGGCCGTCTTCCACGAAGGGAAGATCCGCCACCTCGGCACCATCGGGTACGGCGGCAACAACGTGTCGAGCGACATCGTGCACGGGCTGGGCGTCACGCAGACCGACGCCGAGCGGCTGAAGGAGGCCTACGGCTGCGCCTACGAACCGATGGTGCAGCACGGCGAGATCATCCGCCTGCCGAGCACCGTGGCGCAGGGGGACCGCCAGATTCCGCGCGAACTGCTGGCCCACATCATTCATCAGCGGACCTCGGAAATCTACGAGCTGGCGGTGCGCGACATCGAGGAGGCCGGGTTCCTCAAGCGGCTGGCCGCCGGCGTCGTGGTGACGGGCGGCGTGGGGGCGATGCCCGGGATGGCCGAGTTGGCGAGCGAGGTCTTTGGCATCGGCGCGCGCATCGGCCTGCCGGGCGAGTTCCTCGGCGGACTGGCCGACAGCGTGCAGGCGCCGCGCTTTGCAACGGCGGTGGGGCTGGTGCAGTACGGCGCCGGCCGCGTGGCGCAGGGTGCGATATCGGGGAAGGGGAAGCGGCTCAGCATGAGCGACGCGGCGCCGACGTTTGCGGGGCTGGCGGGGAAAGTCAAGACGTATCTTCAGGACTTTTTCTAAGAGAAACAACAGAAAAACAACAGAGAGAGACAACAGATAGGGGGACGGGGACTGGGGCGGGGGCGAACGGCGGTTCGCGCCGCTGGCGGTCCTCTGTTTTCTTTCTGTTGTTTCTCCGTTTTCTCTCTGCGGCACCTCACAAATCTGCGTCGCGCACGCTGCTGGTGGATTGTCCACTATTGCCTTTTCTGATTCTCGCTCGTCCACTCATTGGTGCGATACGCGCCGACGCGTATATTTCCGCGTCCGAACTTGCGCCCCTTGAACATCGCGACGGAGCCGACCTCGCATGCCATTGAACTTCGAACTCGAGACGAGCACACCGGTCAGCGGCGCCCGCATGAAGGTGGTGGGCGTGGGCGGCGGCGGCGGCAACGCGGTCAATCGCATGATCGAGGAGCTGCTCGAAGGGGTGGAGTTCATCTCTGTCAACACCGACGCGCAGGCGCTGCTCAACTCCAAGTCCGACGTCAAGATCCAGATCGGCAAGAAGCTCACCCGCGGACTCGGCGCCGGGGCGCGTCCCGAGATCGGCCGCCAGGCCATCGAGGAGAATCGCGACGAAGTGGCGCGCGTGATGTCCAACAGCGACCTCGTCTTCGTGACCTGCGGCATGGGTGGCGGCACCGGCACTGGCGCGGCCCCGGTGGTCGCGGAGCTGGCGCGGGAAGCGGGTTCGCTCGTGGTTGGCATCGTCACCAAGCCGTTCCTCTTTGAAGGCCGCAAGCGCATGCGCCAGGCCGAAGAGGGCATCGAGGAGCTCCGCAAGTACGTCGACACGATGATCGTCGTTCCCAACGAGCGCCTGCTCGCCGTGGTCGGCAAGAACATTCCCTTCCAGGACGCGTTGAAAAAGGCCGATGAAGTGCTGCTGCGCGCCACGGAAGGCATCTCGGGGCTCGTGACGAAGTGCGGCATCATCAACGTCGACTTCGCCGATGTGCGCACCGTCATGAAGGACGGCGGCGCCGCCATCATGGGCACCGGCGTCGGTTCGGGTGAGAATCGCGCGGTGGAAGCCGCCCAGATCGCCCTCTCGAGCCCGCTGCTCGACAACGTCTCCATCGCCGGCGCCACCGGCGTGCTGGTCAACATCACGGGCGGCGACGGCGAGCTCAGCTTCACCGACTTCACCACCGTCGGCCAGATCGTGCAGGAAGCGGTGGGCGAGGAGTCCAACATCATCATCGGCGCCGGCGTCGAGCCCGCCATGGTGGGGCAGGTGCGCGTTACCGTGGTCGCCACCGGGTTCGAGCGCGCCAACGCGCAGCAGCGCCCAGGCACGCAGGGACGCGGCGGCGCCACGCCGGTCATTCCGATCACCGACGCGAGCACGCGCCCGCGCCCGGTCATCGGCGGTGCGTATCAGGGGGGATCGGCCGTGCCGGCCCAGCGCACGCGTCCGGCCGCTGAACCGCGCCGCATCGAGGATCTCAGCGACATGGAGATCCCGACGTTCATTCGGAGACAGATGGATTGACGCGGCGCGCCCGGCGAGCTGCCGTCCTCGTGGTGGCGGTGGCCGGCGCCGTGCTGGCGCTGACGTACGTTCCGCGGCTCGAACTTCCGGGTCGCACCCCCGCCAGGCGCCTCGGCCTTGACCGCTGGCATGCGAGCGACACCCTCGGGCAAGGGGAGTCGCTCGCGGCGCTCTTGGGGCGGCGCGGCCTCGACGCGGCCGACGCAGCGGCGGCCATCCAGTCGCTCGACGGCCTCCTTGATGACCGTCGCATCCCGGCCGGCATGCAGGTGGAGGTGCATGGCGACTCCACGAACCGTCGTCCCACCGACGTTGCGCTGCTGCTCTCGGAAGACAGGATCCTGCGCCTGCGCCGCCGAGGCGACCAGTGGACGGCTGTCGAGGAGACGATCCCGTGGGTGACCGATACCCTCGTGGTGCGCGGCGTCGTCACCTCCACGCTCTATGACGCGCTCGAGGCGGGGAGCGCCCCCTTCCTGAGCAAGGGGGCGCGCGCCGAGCTCGCCTGGGAGCTCGCCGACATCTACGAGTACCGCGTGGACATGTCGCGTGACCTCCAGCAGGGCGACAGCGTGCGCGTCGTGTTCGAGCGCGCCACGAATCCCGCGAAGCTCAACCGCATCGGCCGCATTTTGGTCGCCGGGCTCGAGCGCGGCGGGCAGGAACTGCAGGCCATCCGATTCGTGCACAGCGACGGCAAGGCGGAGTTCTTCGACGCCAACGGCAAGTCGCTGCGCGCAGCGTTTCTCCGCGCCCCCCTCTCGTTCCGGCGCATCTCCAGTGTCTTCGGCCGGCGGAAGCACCCCGTCCTCGGCATCTGGCGCGCGCATCGCGGCACCGACTACGCTGCGGCGTCTGGAACCCCCGTGCGCACCATCGGCGACGGTGTCGTGATCTTTGCGGGGCACAAGGGCGGCTATGGCAATGTGCTGGAGATTCGCCACCGCAACGGCTTCGTGTCGCGCTACGGCCACCTCAAGGGATTCGCGAAGAGCGTCCGTCGGGGGCGCTCGGTGACGCAGGGAGAGACCGTCGCGTACGTCGGCTCCACCGGGCTTGCCACCGGGCCGCATCTGCATTTCGAAGTGCTCGTCAACGGCGTGCAGCGCGACCCGCGGAGCGCGCTGCGCCAATCAGCGGGCGTCGCGCTCACCGGCAACGCCCGCAGGCAGTTCGACGAGATCGGGCGAGTGGCGCTCGCGAAGCTCGGCATGCCGTCGGGGCCGCTGCGCTGGTAGCTGGCGGCGTTGCCGGGAGCGGCAGGCCCGCCGCCGTGGCGTGCGGCGATCTTCGTCAACGAGCCTGACGCGGCGTCGCGCGGGGGATCACCGCTCGCGAATACTGGAGGGCGCAATAGAGGCGCGCGCAGCGCGCCAGTCAGGCCCGAGAATTGAGCGAGCGGTGATCCCCCGCGCGACGCCGCCTCCGCAGCGAACGGTGATCCTCTGCGCGACGCTGCGTCCGCAGCGAGCGGTGATCCCCCGCGCGACGCCACCTCCGCAGCGAACGGTGATCCTCCGCGCGACGCCAAACGGACCAGACGCTCCCTGAGCGTTGCGGCGTCGCGCTACGTTTATCAACAATGATTCCCTGGCTCATCGCCTGCGCCGCTGGCGTCGCCGCGGCCGTCGGGCTCTACGGCGCGCGGCCGCCCAGCGGCGCCTATCGCCGCACGCTCGCGGCGCTCCGCGCGCTGGCCGTGCTCCTCGCGGTGGCGCTGCTGCTCGACGCGCCCGTTGGCGCGGGCGCGCCGGCCGCGCCGCTGACCGCGCTCGACGCGTCGGCGAGCTGGGGGCAGGGTGGGGCGCAGCGCTACGCCGAGGCGCTCGCGCGCGCAACCTCGGCGGGAGGCCAGCTCTTGCTCTTCGGCGACTCGGTGCGCGCCGTGCCGCCATCGGCGTCGCCGTCCGACGTGGCCTCGCGCGTCGGACCGGCGGTGGACCGTGCCGCGGCGCTCGGCCGGCCGCTGACGGTGATCACCGACGGCCAGATTGACGACCCGGAGACACTGGGTGCGCTTCCGGCTGGGTCGGCGGTCGACGTGCTCCCGGCGGCAAACGCGGTGGATGTCGCGGTGCGATCGCTCGAGCTGCCGGCAAGCGCGGCCCCGGGCGACACGGTGGAGCTTCGGGCGCTCGTGGTCAGTGCCGGCGCGCCCGTGCCCGCGGTGACGATGGCGGTGCGGCTGGCGGACGGCTCCGCGCTTGCGACCGTGCCGCTCGGCGCGCTCGCGCCGTGGAGCGAGCGCGAGTGGCGCGTGCGCCTGCGGGTGCCCGAGCGTCGCGAGGCAATGGTGCTGCGCGTGGTGGTTGCCGCGCCCGGCGATGCGGAACGCCGCAACGATACGCTCTCCACGGTGCTCGATGTGCGAGGCAGCCCGACGGCCGTCTTCGTATCCACCGCCCCCGACCAGGACGCGCGGTTCGCCCTCGACCTCATGCGCGGGGCGCTGGCTTTCGGCGTGCGCGGCTTCTTGCGCGTGGCGCCGGGGCAGTGGCGCGAGGAGGGCGCCCTCACCCGCGTGGACGAAACCGTGGTGCGTGACGCATTGGCCCGCGCGCCGCTCGCCGTGCTGCATGGCGACACGGCGTATTTCGGTGCGCCGCGAGGCCTGACCCGCGGTGCGCTGGCGCTCGTCGTGCCGCCGCGCGACGACGACGGGGAGTACTTCACCGAGCGCGCCGGGGCGTCACCGCTGGGGCCGGCCCTCAGCGGCGTGCCGTGGGACTCGCTGCCGCCCATCGGCGTTGGACCGGCGCCGCTCGGCACGTCGTGGAGCGCGCTCAGCGCGCGGCGCGCGCGACGGTTCGACGATCGCGTGGTGATCGCGGGATATGACGAGCCGCGCCGCATCGCGGTGCTCCCCGTGCGCGGGCTCTGGCGCTGGAAGTTCCGCGGCGGCCGCTCCGCCGATGCCTTTGCCGCCGTCTGGGGTGGCGTGCTCGACTGGCTCGCCGAAGGGCGTACAGACGACCGTACGGTCTTTGCCGCCACCCCATGGCTTCGCGAAGGCGACCCGGTGACGTGGCGGCGCGGCGCGAGCCGGGACTCGGTCTTCACGCTGCGCCTGCGTCGCGACGGTTCCGCGACCGACGACAGCGTGACGCTGCGCTTCAGCGATGCGTCCGGCACGGCGACATCGGCCCCGCTTGCCGCGGGCATCTGGCGCGCCACCGTGCCGGGAGGCACGTCGGTGTTTGCGGTCAACGCCTCCGCCGAATGGGTGCCGCGACGTCCCATCGTGTCGCGCACCGTGACCGCCGGCCCGCCCGCCGCGCGCGCGCGCGCCAGCCTGCGCGGCGGATGGTGGTGGTATGCACTCATGATTGCGCTGCTATGCGCCGAGTGGTGGATGCGGCGGCGGATCGGGCTGCGGTAGCTCAACGAATCGCAGTTCGCCAGAAATTCCTTCGCGCCCCTTCGCGCCCTTCGCTCCTTCGTGGTATCAGTAGCCGTTGCCGCCTACGGCCGCAGCTGCTTGCCCCGCGTCCACTTGTCGAACACCTCAATCACCGGCAACGCGTTCCCCGCGTCATCGAACATGCCGCGCCCGCGGATGGGGCTGTGCTCCACCGCCGGTTCCCACCACATCACGCCCTTGCCCAGGCCATACGGCGTCGCGAGGACGAGCGCGTGGATCGTCTCGAGGAATTCCCGTTGGCCTTCCGGTGACTCGGCGAACGGCGCCGGCTTGCCGATGTACTCGCCCGGCCGGAAGTTGTACGCCACCTCGACCATGATGATGGGCTTGCGGTAGGCCTCCGCCATGAACGCGAGGTTGTCGCGCAGGTTGAGCAGCGTCCCATGCCACCACGGGTAATACGACTGCCCGATGACGTCGAACGGCACGCCGCGCTGGACGGCGTTGTCGAACCACCACTTGGTCGTCGCGACATCACCGCCCTTGTCGATGTGGAGCATGATGAGCGGCCGTGCCTCGGCGCCGCGCCCCGCGTCGACGCCGCGGATCCCGGCCTTCAGCAGCTCGGCCAGCGTGTCCCACTGGCCGGGGAGCTTGCCGGCCGGGAACATCATGCCCGGCGCGATCTCGTTGCCGATTTGCACCATGTCGGGCAGTGCACCGCCCTCGCGCAGCGCGGTGATGGTCTCGCGCGTGTACGACTCCACGGCAGCGATGAGGGCCGGCGTGGAGAGTGACTCCAACGCTTTCGGGATGAACTGCTTGTCGCCGTCGGCCCACGTGTCGGAGTAGTGGAAGTCGAGCAGGAACTTGTAGCCCATGGCCTTGGCCCGCTTGGCGAGGGCGAGCGTGTACGGCAGGTCGTTGGGCAGCGGCCACGGGCTGTTGGCGACCGTGTGGAACAGGCGCAGGCGAATCCAGTTGTAGCCGTGATCCCGGAAGATCTTGAGGCCCGGCGTTTCCACGCCGCGGTCGCGAAATCGCGTACCCCTCGCCTCGGCCTGCGCGAGAAACGACAGGTCGGCGCCGATCGCGTAGGGGAGGTCGACGGCCGCCGTCCTGTTCGGCACGGATTGCGGGGCGATCGGGGCGGATTGTGCGATCGCCGGAACGGACCACACGACGGCCGCGAGGCCGGCGGCGACGTGGAGTGCAAGACGCATCGGTTCGACTCGCGCAGGGTGGGAGGTGCGTGCCGCTGATTCCGGCCGTTGCGCAGGAGTATAAGTCGTGATGCCGCAAGCGCCAGCGCTCCGCCTGTCGGGGAGCCACGCACCGCGCGTGAACGGCTCGCCGACTCAACTTGAGGTTGCGCCCGACATTCGGTGGCCGTGCCGCGCCCTACGTTGCGAATGCCGGCACGCCTGGAGCGTGTGCCGTTGGCCGTCCGGCCAGGGAGTGGTACATGATGCGCGAAGAACCGCATCCCGCCATGGATCCCGTGCGTGAGATCCTCGAGACGCACGAGCGTGATCTGGGCGAGCTGCTGCAGGTCCTCGTCAAGGTGCAGCACGCCCTGCACTTCATTCCGAATGAGGCGGTGGCGCTGATCTCCGATCACCTGCGCGTCACGCGCGGGCACATTCGCGGGGTCATCGGCTTCTACTCGTTCCTCAGCGACACCTACCTCGGCGAGTACGTCGTCTACCTCAGCGACAACATCACCGACCGCATGCAGGGGAGCGACGGGCTGGCCACGTACCTCTGCAACCGGCTCGGCGTGAAGCTGGGCAAGACGCGCGCCGACGGGCGCGTCTCCGTGCACTTCACGGCGTGCACCGGGATGTGCGACCAGGGCCCGGCGGCGCTGGTCAACGGGCTGCCCCTCACGCACCTGACGCGCGTGCGCATGGACGACATCGCCAGGCTGATCAATGCGCAAACGCCGGTGGCGCAGTGGCCGACGGAGTTCTTCCGTGTGGAGGACAACTTCCGACGTTCGGACGTCATGTTTCGACGCACGCCGGAGCCCGGGTCCGCGCTGAAGGCGGCGATGCGCCGCGGTGGCGACGAGACGCTCAAGGACATCCAGTACGAGGAGGCCGTCGATCCGTCGTCGGGACACGCGTGGCGGCGCGGCGCCGACGAGACGCTCAAGGAGCTCTACCGCTCGGACTTGCGCGGGCGGGGCGGTGCCGGCTTCAAGGCGGCGATCAAGTGGGAAACGTGCCGCGACATCTCGGCGCCCGAGCGCTACGTGGTCTGCAACGCCGACGAAGGTGAGCCGGGAACGTTCAAGGACCGGGTCCTGCTCACCAGCTACACCGATATCGTATTCGAGGGCATGACCCTGTGCGGCTATGTCGTTGGTTCGTCGCGCGGCGTTCTCTACATCCGCCAGGAGTACTGGTACCTGAAGCCGCACCTCGAGGCGGTGCTGGCGCGCCGGCGTGACGCCGGCCTGCTCGGCCGCAACGTCCTCGGCACCGGCTTCGCCTTTGACATCGACATCCACTGGGGCGCGGGCGCCTACATCTGTGGCATGGAGTCGGCCCTCATCGAGTCGGTCGAGGGACGTCGCGGCAAGCCGCGCAAGCGGTGGCCGCTCCCGGTGGTCGCGGGCCTCAACCACCGTCCGACGGTGGTGAATAACGTGGAGACATTCGCGGCCGCGGCGATGATTGCGCTCAAGGGCGGCGCCTGGTTCGCCGGCCACGGTACCCAGCACTCCTCCGGCACCAAGCTGTTCTGCGTGTCGGGCGACTGCGACCGCCCGGGCATCTACGAGTACCCATTCGGCGTCAGCGTGCGCGAGGTGCTGCGCGACTGCGGCGGTCTCGAGGCGCAGGCGGTGCAGATCAGCGGCCCGTCGGGAACGACCATCACCCGGCTCGAGTTCGACCGGATCCTCGCCTATGAGGACCTCTCCACGGTCGGCACGTTCATGGTCTTCGGTCCCACGCGCGACATGTTCGACATGGTGCGGAATTTCACGCACTTCTTCCGCCATGAGAGCTGCGGCCTCTGTACGCCGTGCCGTGTCGGCACCAGCCTGCTCGCCGGGCTCGTCGACAAGGTGGCCGCCGGCAAGGGCAGCCCGATGGATGTCGAGCAGGTGCAGAAGATCAGCCAATTGCTGAAGACGACGGCGCATTGCGGGCTGGGCCAGACGGCGCCGAATCACCTGCTGGACAGCCTGACGAAGTTCCGCAGCGACTGGGACAAGCGGATGATCACGACGGAATTCGTGCCCGCGTTCGACCTCGACGCCGCCCTGGCCGAGGCCCGCGTCCTGACCGGGCGCGACGACGCGCTGGCGCACCTGTGAGGAGCCTGCCATGAGTCCCGACACCCACAAGACCTTCCAGCTGGACGGCGTCGAAATCCCGTTCCGGGAGGGGCAGACCGTCTTCGACGCGGCGATGGCCGCCGGCGTCTACATCCCGCACCTCTGCCACAATCCGGATTTCGAGCCGCACAGCAGCTGCCGGCTGTGCACCGTCATCGTGAACGGCCGCCCGTTCGCTTCGTGCACGCAGCCGGCCGTGGCCGGCCAGGACGTGAAGAGCGACACGCCGGAGCTCAACGAGATGCGGCGCGCGCTGACCGAGATGCTGCTCGTCGAGGGCAATCACTACTGCCCGGCCTGCGAGAAGAGCGGCAGCTGCCGCCTGCAGGCCACCGCGTACGCGCTCGGCGTGCAGTACAACCACTATCCGCAGTTCTTCCCGCATCGCGACGTGGATGCGTCGCATCCGGAGATCATCCTCGATCGCGACCGTTGCATCCTGTGCGGGCTTTGCGTTCGCATCAGCCGGCGCGTCGACAAGAAGAACGTCTTCGCCATGACGGGGCGGGGCATCACCACCACCATCGTCATCGACTCGCCGTCCGGCCTCCTCGTCGACAGCCGGGTCACGCGCGACGATGAGGCGGTGCAGCACTGCCCGGTGGGGGCGCTGATGATGAAGGGCGAGGCATTCAAGGTGCCCATTGGCGAGCGGCGCTACGACCAGTCGCCCATTTCGGAGGGCTCCGTGGCGGAGTTCCAGGCCCGGGAGGTGCGGCTGCATGGCTAGCAAGCGCAAGATCGCCACCTGCTCGCTCGCCGGCTGCTTCGGCTGTCACATGTCGCTGCTCGACACCGACGAGCGCCTGCTCGAGCTCCTCGAGCTCGCCGATTTCGACCGCAGTCCCATCAATGACATCAAGGAAATCCGCGGGATGGTCGATATCGGGCTCATCGAGGGTGGCGTGTGCAACGTCGAGAACGTGCACCTGCTCCACCACTTCCGCGACCACTGCCGCGTGCTCGTGTCGGTGGGCGAATGCGCCATCACGGGCGGCATCCCGTCGATGCGCAACCACCACACGCTCAAGGCGTGCCTTGAGGAATCGTACATTCGCGGGGTCGGCGTCGAGAACGCCCATGTGCCCGACGATCCCGAACTGCCGCTGCTGCTCAACAAGGTCTACCCGCTGCACGAAGTGGTGCAGGTGGACTACCACGTGCCCGGATGCCCGCCGTCGGCGGATGCGCTCTGGCACGTCCTCAGCGCCTTGGTCACCGGCCGCGATCCGCGACTGCCCACCGCGCTCCTGCGCTATGACTGACCGGAGACGAACGTGACGCACCTGCTGGAAACCGCCGCACATCCGCGCGCCCTGCGCCGCGTGGCCATCGAGCCGCTGACGCGCGTGGAGGGGCACGGCAAGGTGACCCTGCTCCTCGACGACCAGAACCGGGTGCACCAGGCCCGGCTGCACATCGTGGAGTTCCGCGGCTTCGAGAAGTTCATCCAGGGCCGGCCGTACTGGGAAGTCCCGGTGCTCGTGCAGCGGCTCTGCGGCATCTGCCCGGTGAGCCACCACCTGGCGGCCGGCAAGGCCGTGGACATGCTCGTCGGCGCGCGCACCCTCACGCCCACCGCGGAGAAGCTGCGCCGGCTGATGCACATGGGGCAGCTCCTGCAATCGCACGCGCTGCACTTCTTCCACCTTGCGAGTCCGGACCTGCTGTTCGGCTTCGACTCGGAGCCGGCGCGGCGGAACATCGTGGGCGTGATCGCCGAGCATCCGGACCTGGCGTTGCAGGGTGTGAAGCTGCGCAAGTACGGCCAGGAGGTGATCAAGGCCATCGCCGGCAAGCGCATCCACGGCACGGCGTGCATTCCCGGCGGCATGAACAAGGCGCTCAGCGAGGCGGAGCGCGATGCGCTGCGCCGCGACATCGGGCAGATGGTCGCCTGGAGCCAGGGCGCGGTGGCACTGTGCCGCCGCGTCCTCGACGCGAGTCCGCACGCCCCGATCTTCGGCGTCTTCCCGTCGAACTTCATGAGCCTCATCCGGGCCGACGGCGCACTCGACTTCTATGACGGCGGCCTGCGAGCCCGGGACGCCCAGGGGACGCTGATCTTCGACCACGCGGACTACACGCACTACAACCGGCACATCCACGAGGAAGTGAAGTCGTGGTCGTACATGAAGTTCCCGTTCATCATCGCCCTCGGCGACGAGGACGGCTGGTATCGCGTGGGGCCGCTCGCGCGCATGAACAACGCCGACTTCCTCGACACGCCGCTGGCGGAGGAGGAGCGGCGGGCGTTCCGCGCCGCGGCGAACGGCGGCATGCAGCACGCCACCCTGGCCTACCACTGGGCGCGGCTCATCGAGATGCTCCACGCCGCCGAGGGCATCGAGCGCCTGCTCGACGACCCGGACATCACCGGCACGGATCTCGTGACCAAGGGCGAGCGCGCGCTCGAGGGCGTCGGCGTGATCGAGGCACCGCGCGGCACGCTCTTCCACCACTACAAGGTGGACGAGAACGACGTCGTCGTGCGCGCCAACCTCATCGTCAGCACCACCAACAACAACCAGGCGATGAACGAGGCCGTACGCACCGTCGCCGCCAGCTACCTCGACGGCCAGAGGCTCACGGAAGGGCTGCTCAATCACATCGAGGTGGCGGTGCGCGCGTTCGATCCCTGTCTGTCGTGCGCCACGCATGCGCTGGGACGCATGCCGCTGCAGGTGGAGCTCGTGGACGCGGGGGGACAGGTGATTGACCGGATGGTCCGGGGGGCGGACGGCGTCATTGCGGAGGGGCGCGGCGCGCCATGAACGGGCGCGTCCTCCTGCTGGGCTGCGGCAACCCGAGTCGCGGCGACGACGCGCTGGGGCCCACCCTGCTGACGCGCGCCGGCGCCTGGCTGATCGGGCGACCAGACCTCGACGTGCGCATTGTGGAGGACTTCCAGCTGCAGGTGGAGCACGCGCTCGACGTCGCCGACGCCGACCTCGTGCTCTTCATCGACGCCGACGCCTCCGCGTCGGCGCCTTTCTGCCTGCGGCGCACCTGGCCGTCGCGCGACAACTCGTTCACGACGCACGAGCTGAGTCCCGAGGCCGTGCTGCACGTCGCCCGTCAGGTGACCAGGCGCGACCCGCCGCCGGCGTGGGTCCTCGGCGTGCGCGGCGAACAGTTCGAGCTGGGTGCGCCGATGAGCGTCGCCGCCCACGGACACCTCGAGGTGGCGTGGGATGAATTGCTCGAACTCCTCGACGATCCCCGCGCGAGCGCATGGGACGCCCGCGCCGCGGGGTGGTGAGCGACCTCCGCACCGCTATATTAGCCTCATTCTCGTCCCGCCTGACGCCCTCGGAGGCTTCCCGATGATGGTTAGTGCCGGCCTCAACGTCCTGCTCCAGGTTCAGTCGGCGGCCGATCGGCTCGATGCCGCGCGCGCCGGGCTCGACACCCCGCTCGCCGAGCGCCTCATCGGCCTCCTTGGCGTCGCGACGATGATGGTGCTGGCCTGGCTCCTCTCGCACAACCGCAAGGCCATCAACTGGCGGCTGATCTTCACCGGGCTCGGCCTCCAGTTCCTCTTTGGCATCATCGTGCTCAAGACCTCGGGTGGCCGCGCCGTCTTTCAGTGGATCGGCGATCTCGTCACGGCGCTGCTGGGCTTTCAGGAGCAGGGCGCGCGCTTCGTGTTCGGCAACCTCGTGCAGCACACGGTTCCGGTGATCGGGGAAGGCGCGACGGCCGGCATGGCGGCGCAGACCGGGGCGTTCTTCGCCTTCAACGTGCTCCCGACGATCATCTTCTTTTCCGCGCTGATGTCGGTGCTGTACTACCTCGGCATCATGCAGCTGATCGTGAATTCACTCGCCTGGGTGATGCAGCGCACGCTGCGCACGTCGGGGGCGGAGACGCTCTCCGCGTCGGGGAACATCTTCCTCGGCCAGACCGAGGCCCCGCTGCTCATCAAGCCCTTCGTCGGCAGGATGACACGGTCCGAGCTGAATACGGTCATGGTTGGCGGGTTCGCCACCGTCGCCGGCGGTGTGCTCGCCGCGTACGTCGGCATGCTCTCCGGCATGCTGCCCGGGATCGCCGCGCACCTGCTCGCGGCGAGCGTGATGAATGCTCCCGCCGGCCTGTATCTGTCGAAGATGATCCTCCCGGAAACCGAGACGCCGGAGACGGCGGCGGGCATCAAGTCGGCGATCGTCGAGGACGCGGAGGCGCGCAAGCACCCGCGGTGGCAGTTCTGGCGCCGCGCGGCCGTCACCACCGACCACGGCGTCATCGAGGCGGCGGCGAACGGCGCGGCGCAGGGCGTCCAGCTCGCCATCAACGTGGCGGCGATGCTCATGGCGTTCGTCGCCCTCGTCGCCCTGCTCAACGCGATGCTCGGATGGGGTGGGGGGCTCGTGGGCATCGACGGCCTGAGCCTGCAGAGGATCCTCGGCTGGCTGCTCCGTCCGCTGGCGTGGGTCATGGGCGTGCCGTGGGCCGACACCGCGTACGTCGGCAGCCTCATCGGCATCAAGACGACGCTCAACGAGTTCGTCGCCTACGCCCAGTTCGCCAGCGACATGGGCACCAATCAGGTGCTGCAGCCGCGCAGCGCGCTCATTCTCACGTATGCGCTGCTGGGCTTCGCGAACTTCTCGTCCATTGCCATCCAGATCGGCGGTATCGGCGGGCTGGCCCCCGAGCGGCGCAAGGACATCGCCGCGCTCGGACTGCGCGCGATGATCGCCGGCAACCTGGCGGCGTTCATCTCGGCCTCGATCGCGGGCATGCTCGCATGACGACGTCGCATGTCGGCGCGGGGCGGCGCCGCGCGGGGGATCACCGTTCGCTCAATTCTCGGGCCTGATTGGCGCGCCGCGCGCGCCCTTGTGCCCTCCAGTATTCGCGAACGGTGATCCCCCGCGCAGCGCCGCGAGTCCGCTGCCGAATGCGATCACTCCCTGAATGTCGAAGCCCCGGCGGATGCAGCCGGGGCTTCGTCGTTCAGCGATGACCTCGAGGGTCGTCGTCGTACGCCTACGGCTTCCCCGTCCGGCTGCGCAGCTCCCGCAGCACCGCGCCCAGCTGTTCGATCTCGCGTCCGTACTCGGCCCAGTTGCCGGCGCGCTGGGCGGCGATGGCCCGGTCGTAATGCTGCTGCGACCGCTGCAGCAGCGCGTCGATGGACGCGCTGGGCGATGGTGCGGCTGCCGCGGCCGGCACGTTCTCCACGGCCGGCGTGATACGCGGGCCGCCGGTGCCGAACACCATTTGCAGGCCCTCGTCGAGCGACGTCGCCATCACCACTTGGTTGCCGTACGCGACAACGACGCGCTTGAGCTCGGGAATGGACGTCTCGCCCTGCGCCTTCAGGTAGATCGGCTGCACGTAGATCAGCGACTCCTCGATGGGAATCACCAGCAGTTCGCCGCGAATCGCCTGCGAGCCGCGCTGGTCCCACAGGGAGAGCTGCCGCGAGATGTCCGTGTCCTGCTCGATGCGGTTCATGATCTGCCGCGGGCCGTACACGAGGCTCTGCTTCGGGAACCGGTAGACGAGCAGCTTGCCGTACTCGGCGCCGTCCATGCGGGCCACGAGCCACGCGGCGAGGTTGTCCTTGCCGCGGGGCGTGAACGGCGTCATGTAGATGAACTCGGCGTCCTTCTCCCCCGGCAGCCGCATGATCATGTGGCGCATGTACGGGCTGATGGCGCGGTCGCGCTGCGCCCCCTCCGGGATCTGCCACTGGTCCTCCCGGTGGTAGAACGCGTCGGGCTCCTTCATGTGGTAGGTGCCCAGCAGCGTCGCCTGAATGCGGAAGATGCCGTTCGGGTACCGCAGGTGGCGCTGCAGGTCAGGCGACATCTCGGCGAGCGGTCGGAACGCGCCCGGGAAGATCCGCGCGTACGCCCGCGCCAGCGGATCGGTGGAGTCGGCGAGGAAGGCCGTCACCACGCCGTCGTACGCGTCAATCGTGACCTTGACGCTGTTGCGCATGTAGTTCACGCCACCGGTCGCGCGGGCCGCATACGGATACGTGCCGCTGCTCGTGTACGCGTCGAGAATCCAGACGAGCCGTCCCGCCTCGGTGACCACGAGGTACGCCTCGGGGTCGAAGGCGAGGAAGGGCAGGGCGCGCTTGGCGCGCTCATGAATGTTCCGTCGCATGAGGACGCGCGCCGAGTCGCCGATGTCGCTGGAGAACAGCACCTTGAGCGACCCGAGCTGCCAGGCGAAGAGCAGGCGGCGTGCCAGTGAGCCCACGCCGATGCCGCCGCGCCCCTCGTACTTGGTGTAGATGTTGGCGTCGCCGGCCGGATAGTCGAACTCGCGCTGCGCCGTCTTGACGAAGACATACGAATTGGTGAGCTCGCCGAAGTACACGGCGGGCTGGGTGAGCGTGATGTTCGTGCTGGAGACCGGCGGCAGGTCCTTCACGAAGAGCACCGGGAGACCCTCCGCCGTGACTTCGTTCACCGGCGCCATGGCGAGTCCCATGCCGTGCGTGAACGTCAGGCGCTCGTTGATGAAGCCGAGCGTCGGCAGGGACGACGAGTTCAGCTCGCGCGCCGAAAGGTGCACCTGCCGGTACTGGCCGTTGATGACGTAGCGGTCGTCGCTGACCGAGACGAAATCGTAGTACGTGCGGATCTCCTGCAGCTGCCCGAGCGTCTGGGCCAGGAGGTCGCGATCCCAGAGCCGGACGTTGCCGATGGTCGCGGCGTTGGCGCGGATGTGGTTCATCGTCAGCGCCGCATCGCCGGAGATGTCGCGCACGGCCACGCTGTCGATGCGCCAGGCGCGACGCGTGGCGTCGATGTGGCGTTCGAGATACGGCATCTCGCGCACGAGCTCGTTCGGGGCGACGAGCAGGCGCTGCATGGCCAGCGGGATGACCCCGCGTCCGATGATGCCGATGGCGGCGTACACCACGACGGCGTACACCAGCGTGCGCAGCAGCTTGCCGCGCGCGGCGCCGTACAGCACCGCGATGGCGGCGCCCACGGCCGCCACGGCCGACACCACGATGGCCGGCAGGCTCACGTGCACGTCGGTGTAGCTGGCGCCAACGAGCGGTCCGGTGGTGGAAAACGCGAGGCTCGCCCGCGTGACCACCCACAGCCGGACGGCCAGCAGGACGAAGAAGAGCGCGGCGAGCGCGCCCACGTGCCAGTTCGCGCGTGCGGTGGACTTGCCTGCGCCCGGGAGCAGGGCCAGCTCGCCCTTCATCAGGTAGAGCAGCGTCACGCCCACGGCCGTCAGCGTCGTGACGAACATCGCCGTCGAGAGCAGGCTTGACCAGGCGGACAGCCGGAAGAGATAGAAGCCGATGTCGTTGCCGAAGAGCGGTTCGGTGGTGCCGGTGTCCCCTCCGAACACGGCGAGCGCGTAGCTGACCCACTGACTCGAGGCGGTCATGCCAACGGCGTAGGCGATGAACGCGGTCCCGATGAGCATCGCCATCGGCATCGTCCATCCCACCATCGCCGGTTCGGCGCCGATCCGCTCCGCGAAGAGCGTCACGTCGTGCGACGAGCGCGGCACGGCGCGCCGGATGTTCAGGTACAGGAAGAGGAAGGCGAGGACGCCGGGCACGAGCAGCAGCCCTGACCTCCAGCCAAACGACGCCAGGAAGACCTGCTCGTACCCCACCTCCCGTGACCACAGCCAGTCGACGGCGAACCGCCCGAGCCACGGGATGACAAGCAGGAGGAGGATGGCCGGAATGAACACATTCCGCGCGAAGCGCACGAGGCGGAGTATGGCGGCCGGGTCGATGCGGATGCTGGCGCCTGCGGGGTTGCCGAAGGGATTTGTCATGGTGATTCAAGTTGGAGTGGCGGCGTGACCGGCGATAGCGGGGAGGGGACGCCGCATGCCCTCGCGCGGGCCGTCGTGGCGGTGGGCATCCTCGGGAGCGCCCGCTCTGCCAGGCGAGCCGGACGGCCCCGCGTGAATCCGATTCCCTTCGCGCTCAACGGGTTCTGCCGTCCCCCGCCGCGGCGATAGATTCATCGCCAGTCGGAATCCGCAGTCGCGATTCTGAATCGCGATCCGGATTCCAAATCCTCAATCGTCCCGATGCCGCTTTTCAAGCCCAAGACATCCCTCTGGCAGCGCCTCAAGGACGTCGCCCTGCTCGACGTTGGCGTGCTCGCGCGCGGGGGGATCGACGCGGATTCCATCGCCCGGCTTGAGACGCTGCTGCTCGAGGCCGACTTCGGCGTGCCGGTGGCGATGCGCCTCATCGAGGCGATCGAGCGGCAGGCGCAGCGCGGCGCCCTCAAGACGGAGGCGGAACTCCTCGGCGCGCTGCGCGACGGAATCGAGGGCGCACTCACCGCGGGCAACGGCGACCCGGCCTTCGTGCTTCCGGCGACCAAGCCGGCGGTGGTGCTCGTGCTCGGCGTGAACGGCGCGGGAAAGACCACGTTCATCGGCAAGCTGGCCACCCGGCTCCGCGATGAGGGCAAGCGAGTCATGGTGGCGGCGGGGGACACGTTTCGCGCCGGGGCCATCGATCAGCTGCGCGTCTGGGCCGAGCGCAGCGGCAGCGACTTCATGGGGGCGCAGTCGGGCGGCGACCCTGCCGCCGTCGCGTTCACTGCCATCGATGCCGCCGTGATGCGCGGCGTGGACGTGGTGATCATCGACACCGCCGGCCGCCTCCATACGAGCGAGGGGCTCATGGACGAGTTGCGCAAGGTGGCGCGCGTCATCGCCAAGCGCATGCCGGGCGCGCCGCACGAGTCGCTGCTCGTGCTCGACGGCACGATCGGACAGAACGCCGTGCAGCAGGCCAAGACGTTCGCCGCCGCCGTGCCGGTGACCGGGCTGGTGATCACCAAGCTCGATGGCACCGCCCGTGGCGGCGTGGTCGTGGCCGTGCACGAGGCCATCGATGTGCCGGTGAAGTTCGTGGGTGTTGGCGAACAGGCGGCCGATCTGGTGCCGTTCGACGCGCGCGCGTTCGCGCACGACCTCGTGGAGGGGTGACGGCCGCCGATCGTCCGCCCGCGCGGGTGCTCGACACCCCGATCACCTTCCTCAAGGGGGTGGGGGAGCGGCGTGCCGAGGCGTTCCGTCGGCTCGGCGTGCTCAGCGCGCGCGACCTGCTCTTCCACATTCCGCACCGCTACGAAGACGCCTCCACCGTGCGGCGCATCGTCACGTTGCGCATTGGCGAGGATGCCACGGTCATTGGCACCGTGGTCAGCAAGGGCGTGCTGCCCACGCGAAAGGGACTGCGCATCTTCCAGGCCGTCGTGCAGGACGAGAGCGGGCTGATCGAGGCCTCGTGGCCGGGCCAGCCCTTCCTCGACCGTTCCATTGCCAAGGGCGACGTGCTGCTCCTCAGCGGCGCCGTGCGGTTCTACCACGGCCGCCAGTTGATGCCGCGCGAATGGGTGAACCTCGGCGCCGATGATTCGGGGACGGCCGAGGGGCGCGTGCTCGCCGTCTATCCCGCGACCGAAGGACTCTCGTTCAAGCAGATCCGCGCCGTCATCGACAAGCATCTCGACACGCTCGTGCCGGCGCTCGACGAGTATGTGCCGGCCGAGCTGCTGCGCGAGACAGGGCTGCCCGGCATCCAGGACGCCCTGCGTCGCGTGCACCGCCCGTCGAGCGTTGCCGAAGCGCTCCGCGGACGCGACCGGCTGGCGTACGACGAGCTGCTGTTCGTGCATCTGCTGCAGCGCCGCGCCAACGCCATTGCGCGGCAGGCGCGCCAGGGCATCACCTTCGAGAACCGTCGGGACCTGACCTCGAAGCTCAAGGCGGCGCTGCCGTGGGAACTCACCGGCGCTCAGGTGCGCGCCACGCGCGAGATCGTCGCCGACATGACGAGCCCGCTCCGCATGCACCGCCTGCTGCAGGGCGATGTGGGGAGCGGCAAGACCATCGTCGCGCTCTTCGCCTGCTGCCTCGCGCTTGAGAACGGCTATCAGGCGGCGGTGATGGCGCCGACCGAGCTGCTGGCCGAGCAGCACTTCCGCACCTTCAGTGCGCTGCTCGCCCCGCTGGGCATCGAACCGGTGCTCGTCGTCGGATCGATGAGCGCCAAGTCGCGGCGTGCCGCCGCGGCGCGTCTCGCCGAAGCAGGTCCGGTGCTGGTGGTCGGCACGCATGCGCTGGTGCAGGAGGGTACGCAGTTCGCGCGGCTCGGCCTCGCCATCATCGACGAGCAGCATCGCTTTGGCGTCGAGCAGCGCGCTTCGCTCGGCGAAAAGGGCGCGGCCCCGGACATCCTGCTGATGTCCGCCACGCCCATTCCGCGCTCGCTGGCGCTTACGCTCTACGGCGACCTCGACGTGAGCGTGCTCGACGAGCGACCCCCCGGCCGCCAGCCGGTGACGACGGCGCTGCGCCCGGAGAGCGGCCGTGATCGCGTGATGGAGTTCGTCGAGACCCAGCTCTCGGCGGGGCGCCAGGCGTACCTCGTCTATCCGATCATCGAGGAGTCCGACAAGATCGCGCTCAAGGCGGCGACAACAGCGTTCGAGGCCCTCGCCGCTGGACCGTTCGCCCACCGACGGGTGGCGCTGCTCCACGGACGGCTGGCGACGGAGGAGAAGGATGCCATCATGCGGTCGTTCCGCGATGGCGGCATCGACTTGCTGGTCAGCACCACCGTCATCGAAGTCGGCATTGACGTCCCCAACGCGACGGTGATGGTGATCGAGCACCCCGAGCGCTTCGGCCTGTCGCAGCTGCACCAGCTGCGCGGACGCGTGGGGCGGGGGGCCGAGGAGTCGTTCTGCATCCTGCTGGGGGATGTCGGGCCGGAGTCGCGGGAGCGGCTGCAGCACGTGATCGCGACCGAGGACGGCTTCGAGATCGCGCGTGCCGACCTCCGCCTGCGGGGGATGGGCGACCTGTTCGGCAAGCAGCAGAGCGGCCTGCCGGCGTTCAAGATCGCCGACCCTGTGCGCGACGAGGAGCTGAGCGAGCTGGCGCGCGTGGCGGCGGAGCGGCTGCTGCACGCCGACCCGATGCTGCAGGCGCCGCCTCACCGTGCATTGCAGCGGATGCTGACGGCGAGGTACGGGAGGGCGCTGGAGTTGTTCAGGGTGGGATAGGAGGGACGGGGGCGGGGGGCGGGGGGGTGGGGGGGGGGGGGGGGGGGGGGGGGGGGGGGGGGGGGGGGGGGGCGCGGGCCGGAGTCCCCCCCCCGCGCCGGCGCTATGACTGACCGGAGACGACCGGGCCGCCCCTGCTGGAACCCGCCGCACATCCGCGCGCCCTGCGCCGCGTGGCCATCGAGCCGCTGACGCGCGTGGAGGGGCACGGCAAGGTGACCCTGCTCCTCGACG